>Ga0316204_10001286_pt1 | contig 71553 bp, 53 predicted proteins | sample 6monrhotite_MG_2_FD_205661 | JGI IMG/M metagenome (GOLD analysis project Ga0316204, IMG submission 205661) | Microbial mat bacterial communities from mineral coupon in-situ incubated in ocean water Damariscotta River, Maine, United States -... | ecosystem: Environmental > Aquatic > Marine >...
TCAATGATTTCTTCTTTTTGCGTTAAAGCCGGAATAAAAACCTGATCACCCGGATACAAAATATCGGGATTACCCCGCTTTTGCTTGAGTTGATCATTTTCCGGATGATGCCAAATCGTCTCCCAGCAAAAGCCATGTTTGCGTGCCAGGCTGGACATCGAATCGCCTTGTCTAACTTTGTAGTGCATGATTGATCTCCGTTTATAATCTCAACATCCGCTTCCACCAGCTTTTTAATTTGCCGTTGGTTTCGTAACAACTAATGCCTTGTTTCAGCTCACTCATGTTGCGTGGTGAACAGCGCACCAGGTGATTGCTATCAACCGTAAAGTTTTTCAAATTCGGCAAGCTGGCCAGCAGGCTGACATCTGTGATGGGGTTGCGTTCCAACATTAAATATTCAAGATTTTTCAGATTAATCAGCGGGGAAATATCTTCTACTTTATTAACCGACAAATGCAATGACTGGAGGTTAATCAGTCCAGCTAAAGCGGTGATATCTTCGATTTGGTTGACTTCCAGATTAAGCAATGCAAGGGTAGTTAAGTCTTCCAGCGGTTTTAAATCCGAAACCCTATTGATTCGCAAGCTTAACCACTTTAGTTGTTTAAAATTTCCTAGCTGCTTAATATCTTCGAGTTTATTATTATAGAGATGTAAAGCCGTAAGTTGGGTAAGCGTGGCAATACCTTTTAACTCTGTTATACCGCAGGGAAAACTTAGATCTTCCAGTGAGCGAAGTTTATGTATGCCTTCAAAATTAGGTAACCCTTTGCAGAACATCACCAACCGCTTTAATGACTTAATGTTAAATATAGGTGACAGGTCATCCCCAGCATGAACTGTGACCTGAAGATGTTTTAGTTCTGTCAAAAAAGTGAGGGGGGCATAATCCTCAATTTCGTTGGAAATCATATATAATGTACCAAGTTGCTTAAAATACTTTAAAGGGGAAATGTCAGTGATATTTAGATTATCCAAAGCAATAAAGGGTGTTTTCAACAGGAGCCGATTTATCTTTACACAATGCCCTTCCCCAAATTCCACTCCCAAGTCGATTGCAATCATTTCCAAGGTGTATTGTTGAGCCGGGGTAGGCTGTTGGCACATCGCCATAAACGCGTCATCCGCAATGGTGACATTGGATAACGTTAATAAAACTAGCCATAAAAAGGATGTTTTAATGAGAGTCATTGGTTACGCCTTTTTCGCTTTTGAAACGATGTTCTGCTCCAGAAACTCACTAAGCTCTGGGTGCAATACGTGCCGACTCACCGAATGGGAATATATTGCAAAATAGGCGATGTTACCACGCTTCAACATGCCGGTACTGGCATCGGGCTTGTGTCCCGCTTCTTCCAGTACGCCGCAATTGCGTGCTTCAAAAATCGCTTGGTAGCTATTGATAATATCCGATAATTCATTAAGTCGCTGCTCGAACTCACTGGCACTGAAGTCCAAATCCGCCCAGCGATTAACCCGCCAAATATTGCATATTGACGTGAAAACACTGCCGGCATACCAATAATCCTCGACTAGTTTCGGTAATGGACCGTAATGGGTGATGAGGGTGAAAAACAAATCCATTAGGTCATAATACTCGCCTTTGTCAGCATAGCGTTGTTCAATACCTTCGACTTTTTTGATGAATTTATAAAAATGCTGGCTTTCGCGGGATTTACAATATGGGTCTTTAGTGGTCACGTTGACAACTTTTATCGCCGTAAATTTTTCCCACCCTGCCTTCTTGTATAAAGCCATTGGAAAACGTTCAGTATTGTCAAACTTGTCAATTTGTTCTAACAAAACATCATGAACTAAGGAAATAAGCCCAAGATTATTGGTATTTTTAAGGGTATTTTTATCAATTTTTAAGAGTTGAATTAACGGATCAATAAAGCCACTTATTTTTACATCTTCAATAAAGCCTGAAACTGTATAGCGCTCACCGCTGGGTAGAGCATGTTTACGTTTATTTAATGCATCTACTGACTGCTGAACACCTTCGATTATTTGTTCAAATACCATATCAACGCGGCTTTTAATATCGTCACTTACGATTTTTCGCTTATTGATGATGGCTTTTTGCCCGAGATCATTAACCATTTCCTCACTGATGTCGAATTCGATTTCTTGATTTAGAACTTGCGCCAATGCTCGATAGGATGTTAAATGGTGGTCTATATTTTTAAATAACTTCAAACATTCATCATAAATCTTTTCCCCATCGCCGGGTTTAAAGGACCACTGCCACTCAAATTCCAGCCCCCACTCCAGGGGATTCCAGCTGATATTCAATCCCATTTTTGGGTTTGGACCAATCTTCTTAAATGCAGCCAATATCAGTTCGAAATCAACCTTGGTATCCTGGACATTGACTTGTGCCGCTTTGCGTTTTTCCTCTTTTTTCATCTGTAGGAAAAAACGATTCTGAATATCCGCCATGGGCAATAAGTTAAAATCGGCGATGGTGCGTTGGGTTAGGTCAAAATCGTTGTACACCGACATAATTTTACAGTCCGGATCAAATGTATCGTTGGACACGATAGGCTGGTGCAGCTTGGTAAAAAAGGGCGTGGAAAGGTAGGTAATGGTTTTAATTTTCCATTTTGTTGGCCATATGCCCTGTTTAGCCAGTTTATCCGCCTGACGGGTGAATTCATTCACCACGTTACCGCCGTGCGAATGCCCAATCAAATGAAACATGATTTTTTTGTTCTGATAGCGGCTTTCATAGAACGGCGTTTGGTTTTCGGCGCCACATAATTTGTTAACCAGATAGGCGCCGGCAATTTCCCGGTTTTCGTGCCGGTTATCGCCGGTCCAACCATGAAAGGGGAATAGTTCGGTGTTGGGGTGTTTTTTGCACAATTGCGCTAATTCACGACGAAAACCGGAGTTCTCTGCCCAATACCAACTCTTGTCGTCTTCTTTGTCGCCATAGCTGTTGGCTCTGGTTTCTATATCATGATTAATGGGGTCTACGGTTCCCGCAACAAGAATGATTAAGTTGAGAGTGTCTTCTCTAATAGACAAGCGATTGATATTATTTAGTGCGATTGCGGCAGTGGCCATTTAATTGTCAATCCTATTATGTGCTTATTTTAAATCGTTCGAAAACGAAGCCTCGTTATATGAAAAGGCGTTAGCGCTTGATATTTATTTCAGCGCACGCTCATTGGGCTTCGTTAAACCTTCTCCCACGGCTACCAACCAGTGTCTCTGTGGCAATCTCCCGCTTCGACAGCAACTTGCTTGGCTCGCTGGACGAAACCACCGACTTCACCTCAGTTCATTGCCTAATTCATTGTTTTCTTTGCGCTAACCGGTCGTCTCTTTGGATAATTCGCGATACAACGCCATCTAATGTGAAAGAAATTTCACCACCGTCTTGCCCAAATGCCACTGATGAACCTGAGTTGCGCACTTAATTCCGTGACATCATTGGCAGCCACGTTAGAAAAGTTGCCCTCATCTTATGGGGATATAAGCAGAATAAACGAGCTTATTTGGTAAGTCCAATGGAAGTTTTTTACGGGCAGAGGAAAATTATCCCTCCCCTAACCCAGCTCGTATTGGCAGGCAGTATTATACTTGAGCATATATACCCATCGCAGACTTGAAACATTGCCGAAATTTCCGCCTCAGCACACCAGAAATAACGCTCCTTAGCAATCATCTATACAACAGTGATATATTATTAATACTTAGCGCAGCGTTGTTTATATTTCTTAACTACCTATGCGGCAGTGAATTATCCGATGGCCGTTATTTACGCTGTAACTTTCTTAGCTGCCTATGCGGCAGTGAATCGTGACCTGTCCAACCTGCGCATTGCCGGGTTTTTCTTAGCTGCCTATGCGGCAGTGAATATAATCCCGACACTCCCCGCTCGACAATAATGTTTCTTAGCTGCCTATGCGGCAGTGAATGAAGAAGTCATGCGTAAGAACCTTGTGCGCAATTTCTTAGCTGCCTATGCGGCAGTGAATCACCAATACCCGCCCCGTCGCGGGGCTGGGTATTTCTTAGCTGCCTATGCGGCAGTGAATAAAATCCCGATAGCCGTTAGTGTTTTTTGTATGTTTCTTAGCTGCCTATGCGGCAGTGAATCTGAATTGCTGTTTGACTTCGCCGTTAACAAGTTTCTTAGCTGCCTATGCGGCAGTGAATTGCCAGTATTAGAGGCTCTTGGCACTGATGACTTTCTTAGCTGCCTATGCGGCAGTGAATGTTTTTCTTTGTGGTATCTCCAGTGTGTTGCATTTCTTAGCTGCCTATGCGGCAGTGAATTCTCGAATGTAAGTGCATATCCATTGTCATAGTTTCTTAGCTGCCTATGCGGCAGTGAATCGTTACGTATGCGGCCAGACCGACTAATTTTATTTCTTAGCTGCCTATGCGGCAGTGAATATTCAGATTTAGAATTGCACTAACCCAGCAGATTTCTTAGCTGCCTATGCGGCAGTGAATTCGGCACCCCAGACGCCTTGGATATTCTGGTATTTCTTAGCTGCCTATGCGGCAGTGAATGGGGGCATAGTGTGCATTACATAAGTCAGCGCTTTCTTAGCTGCCTATGCGGCAGTGAATAACGCCTGCGCAAACTGGGTCTCCGTGGACTTTTTCTTAGCTGCCTATGCGGCAGTGAATGGAAGATCCGGAGCGTGGGCTTAATGCATTACTTTCTTAGCTGCCTATGCGGCAGTGAATCTTAATATACGTCATTGAAGATGACGTATTGATTTCTTAGCTGCCTATGCGGCAGTGAATTCAAAAGCCCTATAGAGCGTCTTATTTCTACTTTTCTTAGCTGCCTATGCGGCAGTGAATAATAGCCTATAGCCTGCCTCTGCCTCGTCACTTTTCTTAGCTGCCTATGCGGCAGTGAATGAAGGCGGCTTAGAAGGGCAAAACCAATTATTTTTCTTAGCTGCCTATGCGGCAGTGAATATATATGTTAGCCGCCTAAATTTTAGGCGAAATTTCTTAGCTGCCTATGCGGCAGTGAATAATCATGTTCGCTATCGCCGTTCCTTTAGTTTTTTCTTAGCTGCCTATGCGGCAGTGAATATCTATTGTAACAGTACTGCCATATCCCCCAATTTCTTAGCTGCCTATGCGGCAGTGAATAGCAATGATAATGGGGACACTTATTTATATAATTTCTTAGCTGCCTATGCGGCAGTGAATCACCTGTGATTACTACAGCGCCACCACTACCGTTTCTTAGCTGCCTATGCGGCAGTGAATCGCAGTTACTCACAGAAGAAGGCGATCCAGCCTTTCTTAGCTGCCTATGCGGCAGTGAATCGACCGAATTTGCGGCCGCGTAGGTCTATGAATTTCTTAGCTGCCTATGCGGCAGTGAATATAAAAGAATTCACTTATAACGCCGGGGCTGCCTTTCTTAGCTGCCTATGCGGCAGTGAATGTGTACCGACACCGAAACCACGAACACTTACGTTTCTTAGCTGCCTATGCGGCAGTGAATAACAACCCTATCCGGGCGGGCCATCTCACTATTTTCTTAGCTGCCTATGCGGCAGTGAATAATTATCATAGGCATCCAGCCAATCCATTTCGTTTCTTAGCTGCCTATGCGGCAGTGAATCTAAGTCAAATGATGATGGACCAACTATTCCATTTCTTAGCTGCCTATGCGGCAGTGAATATTTTTTTCTCCTTTTTGGCACAAGGTTTTTCTTTCTTAGCTGCCTATGCGGCAGTGAATTAATTGATAGAGTGTCCCTAGTGTCAACTGGCTTTCTTAGCTGCCTATGCGGCAGTGAATGACAGTTATCTTATTTTACCGATGCCGCTATCTTTCTTAGCTGCCTATGCGGCAGTGAATGGTTATTGTTTCTTATTCCACGTGGTTTTTTATTTCTTAGCTGCCTATGCGGCAGTGAATGTGCACCAATCCCGAAACCACCAACACTCGCGTTTCTTAGCTGCCTATGCGGCAGTGAATGGGCTTAGCAATCGTCGGCGTTAACGATTTACTTTCTTAGCTGCCTATGCGGCAGTGAATGACTCAACATTTTCCCCGCTTGCTTCGATAGCTTTCTTAGCTGCCTATGCGGCAGTGAATTCCCGGACGGCCTGGTCTGCGGGGATGAGTGCTTTCTTAGCTGCCTATGCGGCAGTGAATATAAACCATACCTCCTCCGGTTTGTTCACGCATTTCTTAGCTGCCTATGCGGCAGTGAATGGCTATGAATACACCGCCCACGCGCTAATCGATTTCTTAGCTGCCTATGCGGCAGTGAATCACTGTCGTTGATATCATCTAAGCCTCTGTCTTTTCTTAGCTGCCTATGCGGCAGTGAATAAGAGAAAAACAAGTATAACTTACTAATTATTAAAGAGCATTCCCGAAAAATGGGAAACCCACCCTAATTTTAAGGGCGGGTATAAGTGATTGTTTTTATTAATGCCTTAGGCATGCCCGGAAAAAAGGGTCAAAACCATGGGATTGTGGCTTTTGCGCTTAAACCGTAGCGATTAAATTCCCCTGCCACAGGCTGTTGTTGCGGGGGTGAGTGCACTATAAACAGGCGAAAGCGTTGCCCGGTGCTATCGCTCTTTAATTGTAAATAGGGAAGTGAGAGCTGCTTTTCCACTGTATCGGGAATCATTGCCAGCGCATCCAGCTCTGTGACGCCTTCGTGCCGCTTGCGGTAACGGCGTCGCAATCTTTCCGCATTGGACTTTATTTGTACACGTCGCACCCGGCAATGCGGGGTATCCACTGGCACTGCATTGATTGCCTTAACCTCCAAATGATCATTCATGCCTTTCAACCAATGTTGCGCCAGCAGATTTTGCAGCACACTGGAAGTCCCGTGTATACGCAGCACGTTCCCTAAAAAGGGTTTCGATTGATCTACGTTGGGAAAACTAATGCCGATCTGCTTGCTTTGCAATTGCACTAATACCCGGTGCAACTTGGTAAACAGGGCGTTCACTAGCATGGCTGGGGGAAACTCCGGATCAGGCAGTATTTTTATGTCCAGATAGTGATCCATGGCTTATTCCTTATCCGTTTTACCAAACACACCACCGCGAATTAACATCGCCATCACATAGTGTTGGTTACCTGCGTCGGGCACTTTGCCTTTTATGATCCAGTTATCCAGCAAACTGTAAAAATCGATTTTCTGTTTAGGTTGGCGATAGGCTTTACCGAGGGAGGTAACAGAGCCATATGGCTCAACGGCAATGGGGCCAACACCATCGATATCCTCATACCAGGTGTCAATGGTACGCAGTGCGTTGCCAATCTTCTGGCTGTGCATACCGGCTACACCACGCACGTCACCTACATCACCCACACTATATAGTGTTTTGCTTTTTTGACCCTTTTTAGCACCACGATCCAGAATCAACTCTTGCGATGGATAAACCTCTTGACCGTCCCCTACACGGGCATAAGCCAGCACTTCCAGCAGGGCGTACTCTTTTCCGGACAGGCCCTTTTCAATGACACCGACCAAGGCGTTAAAATCAGCGCTTGATTCACTTGGGATCTTGAAATCCCGCATGGAAAATTCCAACGCGTCGAATGACCAGTCTTGGGTTATTTTCCCAGCTTCCATGCGATTAATTTGAACAACAATCTGCTCTGCACCTAAGCGATTGCGCCAAAGGAAACGCCCATTAACAAGGTTATACGCATAACGCTGCGCCAATTCAGCAAAACCCTTTATTTCGACATATTCCTGAACGGTGTTCTGTAGTTGTTGCTGATACTCGACATTATTACAGGCCGATGGCGTACCCGCTCCGCCTAATATTTTTAATGTAAAGCGTACCCGCAAGGTGTCTGCCTCAGTTGGCAGCATCGCCACATCCACGGTTTGCAGATTGGGGTTTTCAATGGCTGCATCCAGTTTTGCGGGGTCTTGGTCTTTGGTTTTAAGCCGGTTGGAAATAGTGCCCCGTACAGATTTTTCACGCACTGTTATGCTAGCCCATTGTTGCCCGTTCCCCCTATCATCCCAACTGCCAGCACTAAAAAGCGCATCGGACGGATCAAGTTTACGTTCAAACGCTAAAACGGAGGCGGTTTTTAATTCAGTCATGGTTGCAATCTCCTTAGGTATTGTTATTTGTAGTATTCGTTAGATAGTCGGGGTAACGGTTAACACAGCAGTAAATGCCACTTTCAACATCGGTGTGCTCGTGCCACAACAATTGTTGCAGTGTCGTGAGTCGATGGGGGCTGAGCCACTCCCCCAATGAATAGAGGTTTTCAACAAAACGAAACGGCGTATTTTCGTCCCGCGCATTGAGCACTTCACCCGGCTCATGCAGGGGCGAAATCGCCGCATATCCCACGGGTATTGGCACCAACCAACCGGGATGCGCACGAACGCTCCATACGGTTTCATCCGGTTTATCGGGATTTGCTTCACCCGGTTCGATGTTGAGGCGCGACAAATCCAACAAGGCGTCCAAGGCATTGGCTTGTGAATTCTCTTCCACGGTACGCATCTCGTTTAAATGCCCTTGCAGCTGGTCTTCCCGTTGCACCAGCGCAAACCCCGGCAGCAAGTGACGGCGCAGTTTGCGGAAGGTTTCATCCAAACCCGCCTGATCTTGTGGTAAGGGCCAGTATTGTGCGTCGTAACGTTTCCCCTGTCGTTGGGGAAGAATGCTGCCACCCGCCAGGCGCAAGGTGTGTACGGCTATAATGAGCTTTTCGAGAAAATCTTCACTGTCTTCTTCATCCAGGTAATCGTGTAGGGCAAACACCAGGCTCACTTCCATGTGGGCACGTCCCTCTTCAACAATGGCTAAGGTCTCCCCTTTTTTGCCTACCGGATTACGCGTCAGGTTAAAGACCTGGGTATACTTGCCAGCAGGCTTTGAAACCTGTGGCTCAAACTTATGGCAGATAATGCCAACACCACCAAACCCCTCTTCAAGCTCATTTGCCAAACGCCGCTGCAGTGCATGCACAAAACCGGAAAAAGCCGTGGGGGAAGGAAAACCCCAGGTCAACGGGCCGGAGATTGCATTGGCATTTTGCACCTGCACGCGCTGCAAAAGGATTAACGCTTTTGGATTATTCATAGCTATCCACCTCCAGGCGTAACAGACGAAGTTCTTCTTTGAGGTCAGATTTCCACTGGCGGGCCTCATCCTCACCAAAAGGCAACGGTTTTTTCTTTTTGATCAGCTGTGCGTTTAACCAATTGGCAAAGCGTTCATATACGTTATCTTTCCAATCACCCCAGGTATAGGTTTTAGAAAATTCCGGATCGGTTTTCACCCTGATGGGATTAAACCAACACTGTTCATCAATATTGAGTTTGCAGTCTTCATGGAGTGTCCAAACCTCTTCTAAATCACGCAGTTCGGCTGCGTACAACAACATCTCGTCGACAATATAACCCATCAGTTGGATGCGCTTGTTACGGATGCGCATATTTGTTTTCTTATCCGGTAAGCCATAAAGATAGTCGCGAAGATCATCGACCAATTTCTTCACTTGAGGACGAAAAATAAACCAGCCATCAAAGACACTCTCCACCTTTAACGGAGGACGCACTGGCTGAGATACCCAGTCAGGCGGACAGGAGCGGAGCAGGTAATTTTCACCATAACGTTCACTGTTTAATTGGCTGATATTTTGTGGTTTAGTGCCGCCGAACTGCTGAATAACCATGCCGGGATATTCGCTATAACCATGCGGGTGTTCGGCATTGGCATGCCGTGCCTCGCGAGCGGCCTTGGCCTCTTCTGAAAACCGATCTTCGCGAATGATTGACCAGACTTGATGGACCAATGCGGTGGGGAATAACGGCGCAAGTAAATGGTAATTCCCATCTGGCACTGGCCAATAAAGTTGCTTGGCGAGCTTGTGGGACGCAGGCTCCCCTTTACTTTGGGTGAGTTTGGCGAAATCCTGCATCCATGCTTCAGCTAACGCTTCATCGGCAGAAAAAACCTGCCTTAATGCTGGATCGCTGGCAGTGGCGCGAGCTAGTAAGGTTTTATCCGCCACCTCCAGGCGTAGGAACTTATACACATCCAGGGCCGCCGCATTACCGACTACATCTGGTGAATATTGCCCCGCGATTGTATGGGTGCCCACCAGTCGTTCATCGGCATCCGGGTTACCCGGCGCATTTAAATTAGTGCCTTTGGCGTCGGGGTGGATATATTTCAGGGCGTGGGTGATTTGCTGAATCTGACCTACCCGGCGGGCGGCATCGGGTATCCAGTTCTCAGGCTGATAATCCTGCCTAAGTTTTTCGCATTGTTCATCATCACCTTCTTTAAGCTTATCAAGTTTGGCTTGAAGACGTTCTTGTAGAAAATCATGGATGACGGTTTGAATCTGGCCTGCTTCGTCGCTCGACTGGGGCATAAGCACATTCTCCTAATGTGTATTAATCGATTATAATTAACTGCTTATTTTTCTGCCGACACCTCAACGCCAGAATTGTACTTATGCCAGCATTAATCAATATAATCAATCCTGCAATACAAATATCCTTGCAATTAAGGATCTACAGTCCATAATTGCAAGGATGATTAAACGAGCCCTCAGTCAGCAACTTCATTATTTACTCCAGCATTTCCCAGCTGTGGCGCTGCTTGGGCCACGACAGGTGGGCAAAACCACCTTGGCCCTGGAAATCGCTAAAACCAACGAAAAAGAACAACCCTGCATATACCTTGATCTTGAATCCCCCGCCGACCGAGCTAAACTTACTGATCCCGAACTCTATCTTGCTAACCACCGCGATAAACTGGTTATTCTGGACGAGGTGCATCGCTTGCCGGATTTGTTCCAGTGTTTGCGTGGTCTGATCGACAAAGGCCGTCGTGAGGGTCGAAAATCGAGCCAATTCCTGCTGCTGGGATCAGCCTCCATTGATTTGCTCAAGCAGTCCAGTGAGTCGTTGGCGGGGCGCATTGCTTACGCGGAACTATCGCCTTTTAATGTGTTGGAAATTAATCCGGAAGACGTTGACACGCTCTGGGTAAGGGGTGGTTTCCCCGACAGTTATTTGGCAGCCGATGAGAAACTAAGCAGTACATGGCGACAATTTTTTACCCGCAGCTATCTTGAGCGTGACTTGCCACTGTTTGGCCCACGAATACCCGCTGAAACCCTGCGACGGTTTTGGACAATGCTGGCTCATACCCACGGTGGGTTACTTAACGCTGCCACATTAGCAAGAGGCCTAAGTGTCGACGGTAAAACCGTTGCCAAGTATCTCGATTTAATGGTGGATCTCTTGTTAGTGCGCCGCCTCACTCCCTGGCACGGAAATATCGGTAAGCGCCTGGTTAAATCCCCCAAAGTCTATGTGCGTGACAGTGGCATACTGCACTCCTTGTTGGAACTGCACAATAAAGAGCAGTTATTGGGACACCCTGTTGTTGGTAATAGCTGGGAAGGACACGTGATTGAAAATCTGCTGGCCAATGCCCCGCAGGGTACTCAGGCCAGTTTTTATCGCACAGCTGCCGGGGCTGAAATTGATCTCATTTTACAATTGCCGGGTAATGCGCTGTGGGCCATTGAAATCAAGCGCAACCTGAACCCTACACCGGCGAAAGGTTTCTATCACGGTTGCGACGATATTAAGCCAGGCGCTAAGTATGTGGTTTATCCTGGTGAAGAGCGTTTTCAGGTATCACCTGGAGTAACGGCAATTGGTCTGGCTGAATTGGCGAAGGCATTGGCTGAAATCACATAGTCTTTTAACCTAGTACATCAACCAGATGAAATACTAGGCTTAAGCCAGGCGCCAAAATCCCAATGCCGGGTGGTAATGCCACCCCTTGTTATTTTCATTGGCGGGCAAGTCGATAAAGCCGAATCGCCAGGCGCAATCAACTTCGTCCATGCCCAGCCGCTCAGCCAGGGTATTCAGCGCAAGTTCATAATCCGGCTCTCCCCAAAAACTGATGTTTGGCCCGGCTTCTGGTGTTACATCGTGCTTTAAGTTGCCCATTGGAATCGGCTTTTCTCCAGGCGAGATTTTGCAGAACTGAATTTCATCATCGTTATTAAGCAACAGCGCATAGCGTTGCCGCCCCTGTGGATCATGGCGAAATGGCTGCTTCCATTGTAAATAACCGCTGAGATTTGCCTGGGTGTTCCACCACCAATAAACGGGTTTGTTTATCGGCTGCTCCCCCTCTGGTTTTTCTAACATTAAATCACGCAATCTCGCGTGTTCCAGGTCCACCAGGTTTTGTGCGGGTGTTAAGGGTTGGCACTCGCAAATTCGACTACTGGCATCAATCACCGCCAGTTGCCCGGAGGTTAACAATTCACTCAGTTTATGGGCATCCAACATGAAATACTTGCTTTCAAAACCAGGGCGGCAAAATGCCGGGGTTCCCGGTGCCGATGCAAGGTGGCGGATATTGGTGTCGAGCAAGTATAGATTGGGCATGTCTACTGAACCCGGGCGATGACGACGCACCCGGCCTGCCAATTGAATGATGGATCGCATAGATGACGGTTCGACAATGGCCCAATCATAGTCATGATCACGGCCAACCTCGGCGACAGCAGTGGCGAGCACTACAAAAATATGGTTTTTTTCAGGGTGGGTCGTTAACTGTTGGCGTAATTCCTCATCCTCAAAAATAGCGTCGGGTTGTTTTCGGTTCAGCAGTTTATCCAACTTGTCTTCAATGGATGAACGCACTAACAACGGGTGCTGGGAATGATAAACGCAGAGGTGGATATGGCAGTCTTCATTTGCGCCCAAACCATAAAGCGCCTGCGCAACCTCGATCAAGGGATTAATGTTGGCCATGCGAATCAAACCAAAACTCACTCGCTTGCCGGTTTTTGGATCAGCCGTTGAGTGGTGTTGATGCAGGGCATGAAGCTGTTGGTGCACATGCGCTGCCAACGCCACGCAGATCGCGTCCCGCTTTTGGTTTGTGGCTATCGGTAGCAGCTGAATATCTGCCTTGCGGCGCATTTCTGTTTTAGCGACATTCGCGAGCTGTCGTTGGCGCTTTTCTGCAAATGTCTGATGGGCGACGGCGTAATTTTCCCCACTGGTATGGTCACTGGCTTGAGTGGAAAATTCATCAAACCAGGCACAACAGACATTGGCCACCGGCCGTTGACTACCGCGATTTTGCTGATACACACTGCGCCCGGCCTGATAGGCCTGAAACAGGCCCTGAACCAATGATGGCGGTAAGGTAGCAGATGACAGTAATACCCGGCTGCCCAATAATCCGGCCCAATGCACAAGCCGTGTGAGCGCGGGCAGGTCTTCCATGCCGAAGTCATCGGGCTCGTCCAGCACCAGGTCTGAACTCATTAATCGCAGCATGGGGGCGATTTGACGCCCGCCTCGTATGCCTTCGGTGGCAGGCATCAGGTGGTCGATGGTACAGGCAAGAATGGGCGCATTTAGTAACTTTTGTGCATCGCGGTTATTTTTCAACCACTCATTAAGCGGCCCATCTTCCAAACTGCCTTCGAAATGTACGTAATGATTTTCCGGCAACAAGTCTGCTTGTGATTCCGAGCCGGCACGATTCAGTGCTTGCTCTGCTGCATTCGCGCCCGCATTCTCTTGCGCACTCCCTTCGATACGCTGCTGTTCGTGCAAGGCACGAATAGCGCCGCCCCCCACCAGCACGGCTAAATCCTCATCACCCAATCCCAGCTGATCCCGATAAGCATCGCCTGTTTGCAAGGTTAAGGTACGTAAACCCAGGGCAATATTAAAACGCGCGCCGTGTTGTGGATCAGACAAACCATACATGATTCGCCCATTCGCCAGCGTTTTCCCGCAACCTGTCGAGGCCATGTTCACGCCGAAAAAACCCTGCTGCTCACTGCGAACCTGGAGGCTACTGGCCAGATCATAGGCTTTATCCTGCCAGCGAAAATCAGCGTCTTTACTGCGTTGACGAAAACCTTTGTGGCGGGCAATTCTCGGCAACTGCTGGGCCATACGTGGTAAGGTACGCACAATACGGCTGGCATTAACCTCTACCCCGATCAGGTGTTCATCCAAACGCTGATTCGGCGTGTTATTGCCATCGCGTAACGTGTTTGCAATTAATGGGAACTTAGCATCGCCATAACGGCTATGGCTGTTTTCGGCGGAGTAATAATGATCGGCCAGCATTAACGCCAGTCGGGATAAATGCACCACATAAGGGTTATCAAACCACTGTGTCGTTAACAGATGGGAACGTTGCAACATCCGCCTGGCAAGCTTGCTGATATGCTCACACCAATGCTTGCTAAGGAAAGGCAGGCCTTTGTTAAATTCCCAACAGGCCGCAGTTTGCTTTTCATCCAGATCATCCCGCATTCCGCACCAGGCAGCGTTTATCGCTTTCGGTAGATGCGGCAAATCATAGTCATTGGATTTTTCATTATCCCGCAACGTTGGCAGACGGTGGTGACTAACAACCAGCCAACCGACAACTTGAGCCAGGGGAGGCAGCTTTTTAAATGGCCCTCGTGTTTTTTGATCAACCCCATCGCGCTGCAAATTGTTGAACCAGGATTGATCACTATCGATCGATAGTTCCGCCAGGCGACTTAACCACGCCTCGTCACTGCTGTTTCCAACGAAGGCCTCAAACAATCTTAGCGATACCCACTCATGCCGATAGGCATCTGCGATGGGCTGTTTACTTTTTAGCTTTGCCTGAAAAGCATTATTGGCCTTGCCTATATCATGTAACAGTCCCGCCATAGCCGCGAGCAGCTGGATATCTTCAGCGGTGTGCCAATCGTTTTCATCCTGACTACGTAACACATTCCGTTGTGTGGTATTGGTTGGGGTTGCACCTTGGGCATTAAACCGTTTAGCGTCCCCAACTATCCACATCAGTTCACTGTGATCTTTGCCTCGTATCCAATGACAAGCAACGGCGGTATTTTTGCGCGCCGTTTTACGCAGCATTTTGTGCAGGGTTTGCAAACCCTGCTGGGTGATGGGCGTTTGCCAGCTGCGATCTCCCCGTCGCTCAGCAAACTGGTCGAGAATGCGTCGTGTTTCGGTGAGTGCTCTTTTATTACACTGGGAGACCAACAACACATTCACTGCGCCATGCCTCCAAGCTCTAAAGCAATGGCTTTTAAGGTGTCGATCATAAAGTCCAGCGACTCAGTTCGCGTGAGGCCTTCGATACAGGCCTGGCGAAATTCCTGCTCATCATGCCCGGCCATGGCAGAAACAAAGGCTTGCGGCAAGATCACGGCGTCTTTTACCAAATCGGCCACATCAAACACCAAACCACCCCGGCGAGTCTTGCCGTGCAAGACGGCCAGGCCATGCGGTATACCCAATACCCATGTCGCCGTGGCACCCAAGCCATAGGCGAGGTAATTACCATGATCGAGAAAGCGGTTGGCGGGGTCAGTGCCGGTGGCGCGTTTGGCGCGGGTAAAGTCGTCGCCATAGCCAACCGAATTTACCGCAATTTTGTAGAGTGATTTGGTGAGCCGAGCTTCGAGTGTTAATAGATCGTTGGTGCTGGGGGCTGTTTCTATTGCCTGGGATGAACGTTCAAGCAATGGTTGCAACACGTTAGCTGAGACATCAAAACCCGCGTCCCGTAACACACGGCTTTTCAGCCAATGCTGCTCCAATCGCTGCAAACGAGCCTGTTGAAAGCGCCTCGCCGCCTCTAACCTAAGCGCGTCATCAAACCAAAAGCGCACCCAATGTTGCAGATATTCCGTTGGGCGGTATTCACTTTGTGGTGTCAGCCATGCCACATCGACATCTACTTCATTCGCACTATACAGCGGCATGCCGCCACCACCACAAAATCCAACCAATACACCCGCCTTGGCCAACTCTCGCATGGCGGCTTGTGTAATAGAGGTGCCAGTGCCCAGTAAAAGACAAGTGGTATTGGCAATGGGAATGTTCCAATAGAGAGACGCCTTGCCCTGTTCGGTAACATATTCCACCCGACCACCATTCACCAATACCCGGCAGTGTTGTAGATAGTAAATATTGGCGCGCTTGGAATGTAAAACGCTTTTTAAGTCACTCGGTGATATTTCATCCATACTCCCCTCCCGTCAAGCTACACCCCCCAAATCAAGGTACTTATGGAGCATAGTACTTACAAATCATCGTCCTTACAAACCATAGTCCTTACAAACCACGGCACTTACAAACCACAGTATTTACAATTGCGTAGCGTTTCACACCACTCACGGAATATACCCAAAGCGTTTGGGATTTAGGTGTTTAGTGCGCGTCATATTTTTGTTCTGGCAAGGCGAAATGACGAGTAATAGCCGATCTATTGCGAGGAATTTCAACGCCGCCAGGACAGAAATAGGACAGCAATAAAGCCTAAATCTCAAACGCTTTGGGTATAATTACTCGGCGCAGGATTTCAGTTTGATGATAGATAGACAGACACCGGGCTGGCGCCCGGTATATTTATTAGTGGAGGTTAGATATTTTAGGCACAGATGCCCTGTTACAAAAGGCGTGCTATTACTACTTCGGTATTATTTAACAACTCTCAATGTCGGTTGCTTTGGTTTGGATTTATCTGCGTCGACGCGGGCGCCATCGCCGGGATCGGTCGGTGTATCGTCTTCTTCCGTGAACACCATACCCCGGCCATTTTCTTTGGCATAGATCGCCATGGCGGCCTGCATGGGAACGCTGACCAACATGGCTTTTCCGCTAAACCGGGCATTAAAGTGCAGTTCGTCATTTAATATTTCGAACCCTTGCACTGCGCCTGGGGCCACATTTAAAATGATCTTGCCGTTGGAAACGTATTCAGTGGGCACGAATACATTTTCAAGCGTTGCATTCACCAGCAGGTAGGGGGTTAACCCGTTATCGACTATCCAATCGTAAATTGCTCGTAATAGATAAGAGCGACTACTTGTCATTAAACACCTGTAATTTTCCTGAACCAATTATGTTGATTATTTATGTAAAGCACTTGTGTCAGTTATTTTATACAAATGACCGATGGCAATTATTTACTGATGGCGACTTTTCACTTATGAAAACGATTCACTTATAAAAATGACTGTCTAATCTCTCGCTCGGCATCGCTGAGACTGGACTGGAATGAATCGAGTTCAAATAAACGCTTGGCGTAATCGCGCAGTGGTTTGGCCTGTGGTGGCAGTTCAATGCCATAGACAGACAGGCGCCACAGAATGGGGGCCACGGCACAGTCCATGAGTGACAGTTCGTCGCTCATGAAAAATGGTTTTTGTTCAAAAATAGGGGCAACAACGGTTAGGCTGTCCCGCAATTCACTGGTGGCTTGCCCAACGTCGGTACCGTGCCCCACTGCAATGGTGTCAACCAGGGTATCCCAATCACGTTGAATACGCCGTAATGTCATGCGCGTTCTGCCACGCGACACTGGGTCGACAGGCATTAATGGCGGATGAGGAAACCGCTCGTCGAGGTATTCCATTATGACGTGCGAATCATACAATACCAGGTCGCGATCAACTAAGGTTGGTACGATGCCGTAAGGGTTAAGCTCCAGAAGGTCTTCCGGTGGATTGTCTGGGTCAACTTTTACAGCTTCAAAATTGATCCCTTTTTCTGCCAGCACGATGCGTACTCGATGGCAGTGTACGTCAGTATCGGATGTAAACAGGGTCATCACTGACTTTCTATTGGCTATTAGAGCCATCTCCACCTCTCCACGCTAGGTCAATTATAAGGAACCGAGCATTATACTATAAAAAAACCAAATAGGTGGAAAATTAACCATAAGCCTCTGTTAACTAAAGCATTGTTGTCGTTTATTTGCGCTATTGCTTTTGCGCGCTTGCTTGACGCTATTGTTTTATCCCCTGTTCTAACTCACAAGATGAATTGCCGACTGAAATCTGGCTCAAACAATACAGTCAATCATCGCACGTTGGGTTAATGTGCTTTTTTAACGTCTTTCCAATACTCTTTTTTCAGAAAATACATCACTATAAAAAATATTGCCAAATATAAAATGACCCATTTTCCCAGTTGCAGGCGGATCGATTTTGCAGGCTCCCCCATGTAATGCAGAAAATTAACAAGATCCCGTACAAATACGTCGTACGCTGCAGGCGCTGCATCACCCGTCTCCACGACTTTAAACCCGGTAATAACCTGGCGGGTCACGCCATCATCGCCCACAACGTTGCTGTATTGTGCAGCCTGCAGGCCTTGCAGTTCCCATAACACGTGTGGCATGGCCACATCTTTAAAGACCACATTGTTAACACCCCAGGGGCGTGTTGGGTCTTGGTAAAATGAACGCAGAAATGTGTAAATCCAGTCAACCCCACGCGACCGGGCAACCACGGACAAGTCCGGCGGCTTGGTGCCAAACCACTGCTTGGCATCCTCTGCATCAACCGAGACATGCATTAAATCACCCACCTTTGCGCCGGTGAAGATCATCATGTTTTCCAGCTCCGCTTCGTCAATGCCAAGGTCTGCCCCTACACGACTGTATCGCATTAGTGACGCTGAATGACAGCCCATGCAATAATCGGCAAAGTACTTAGCACCGCGTTTTAGCGACTCCATATCCTTAGGATCAATATTGGCAGCATCCAAAGCAGGCTTTGAAGTGGCTGCCATCACCGTATTAGAGAACAACACGATTAGTGTTGCTAAAAATGCGGCTAAAAACGTTGCAGAAAACATGGTAGAAAATAATGCACAAATCGTTTTCACTTAGGTAACCCTGTCTGGCGGCTGTTTGGTTTTATCAATTTTTGAGTAATACGGCATGAGCAGAAAAAAGGCAAAATACAACACACTAAACAGGCGGGAAAAATTCGTTGCAACGGCAGTCGCAGCAACCGTTCCCAAATAACCCAAACTGATAAAGCTAACAACAAAAATAATCAATGCCATTTTAAAAATCGGGCCGCGATAACGAATGGACCTAACAGGACTTCGGTCCAGCCAGGGTAAGGCAAATAAAACCGCAATTGACGCCCCCATACACATTACTCCAAGAAACTTATCCGGTACCGCCCGTAATATGGCGTAAAACGGCGTAAAATACCAAAGGGGTGTAATGTGCTCCGGTGTCTTTAGCGGGTCGGCCGGCACAAAATTATCTTTCTCCAGGAACCAACCCCCCATTTCCGGAAAATAAAACACGACTAACGCGAATATCATCAGAAAGACCGTCGCACCCAGTATGTCTTTAACCGTAAAATAAGGATGAAAAGGAATACCATCCAGCGGCACGCCGGATTCATCTTTTTTGGCTTTAATCTCGATACCGTCAGGGTTATTTGAACCCACGCGGTGTAATGCAATCAGATGGAACACCACCAGGCCAACCAGTATTAATGGCAACGCGATGACATGAAATGCAAAGAACCGATTGAGCGTCGCATCCGCTACCACAAAATCACCACGAATCCATAATGCCAGATCATTGCCGATATAAGGTATTGCGCCAAACAGCGAGATAATCACTTGTGCGCCCCAAAAAGACATTTGCCCCCAGGGCAGTAAATACCCCATAAACGCTTCAGCCATCAGCAATACAAATAACAGCATGCCAAACAACCAAAGCAACTCCCTCGGCTTACCGTAGGAGCCGTATAAAAAAGCTCGAAACATGTGCAGATAAATCACGATAAAGAAGAAAGAGGCCCCCGTGGAGTGCATATACCGGATCAACCACCCCCAGTTCACATCGCGCATTATATATTCGACCGACGCAAATGCCGTATCAGCGGTGGGCTTGTAATTCATGGTTAAAAAGATTCCGGTCAACACCTGAATAACCAGCATCAATATCGCCAACGAACCAAATAAATACCAAAAGTTTAAGTTTTTAGGGGCATAATATTTTGCCAGGTGATCATTCCAAAATTCAATCAGTGGAAAACGTGTCTCAAGCCAATCTTTTCCCAAACCTATCCAGCGGTTCATCAGGCACGCTCCGGGTCAACACCAATAAGAATTCGTGTACTTGTCACATAACGATACGGCGGGACTACCAGGTTCGATGGCGCTGGCTTACCGGCGTACACGCGGCCAGCCAGGTCATAAGTGGAACCATGGCAGGGGCAAAAAAACCCACCTTGCCACTCGGCACCTAAGTCATCTGGCGCCATGTCTGGACGGAATGTTGGCGCGCAACCCAAGTGTGTACATAATCCAATCAGAATCAAATATTCCGGATTTACGGCCCGAAATTTATTTTTTGCATAGTGTGGTTGTTGAGATAACTCATTCGATTCAGGGTCACGCATCTGGCCTGATACCGCTTGTATGCGATTTAGCATTTCCTCATTACGACGCAAAATCCAAATAGGCTTACCCCGCCATTCCACCGTCATTAACTGGCCGTACTGCAGCTTGCTAATATCCACATCAATCGGGGCTCCAGCGGCGTGTGCTTTCGCGCTAGGGTCCATGGACAATACAAAGGGAGTTGCCACATACGCTGCCCCAATACCACCAACCGCCACCGCAGCCGCTGTTAAAATTCGGCGCTTTTGATGATCCACCGCATCATCATTCATTCATTACCTCCTTAGTGAAAATATTCGACTACAGAGTTAAACGTGAGTTATATACCCGTGGTGATTGAGATTTAGATATCAATAGCACGCCCTATTCATTCAACCACAGCGAATGCCTCCTTGACCTTCGCAACAAACTCAACAAATGCATGCGCTCATAACATTGATTTCACAACTTAAGCTTTCGTAACTTAAGTTTCCATAACTAAACGTGCCATCGTAACCCGACGATGATCGAGCATATTTGCCCACACGACTACAGCGCTAACTTAGTGTAGTGTATTCGCAACCTATTAATAAAATTAGTTATAAAAGAGCGAAAGCATAGCAGATGAGCAGACAGTTGCACCCATGAAGTTATTAATATAATGATAAACTAATATCCAATACTTACCACCACACCTACCCACCATAACCACGCTAACCAATTGATATAAGTATATATAACTGATCGTCAAGGCAACTAAAATCCAATGATATCAACCTAGGTTAGGCCACAATAAGTGTCAAAATACTCATAATTTATATGCATGTTTAGGTCCGCCCTGGAACTACCATCAATGCAATTAATGGCGAATATCCATGATATCGACAATACCGGAAGTGCCGGGGTCTGCAAAAGGTAGTACTCTTTTGCTATTGCTAAGTGACGGAGTACCAGAGGACATTATTACCTGAACCCCCAGTACTCCACCGCTGTGGGAGCCTTAGTGCACAATGCCTTTGCCTTCCTTTATCATAATAGCTGTGCGTTTAACACGGATGTTTCGATATACTTCCTCATTACCATTCGGCCAACGAACGGCGATTTTTTTTATTTTTTTCGCCGTCGCTACGCCAAATGTTAACCATGGGCTGTGTTGCGATAAAAAACTGGAGCCCGCCCTCACTTCCTTTGTTAATATCCTTCCCGGCAAATATACGTTAACAATGGCGCCAATCGCACTGCGGTTACTTTCAACACCTTCCAGCTTTACCGTAATCGATCTGTTTCTATTTTTGTAATGCTTATTCGTTAATAGAATAGGCAGTGACGACACTTCCCCATCCCAAGCGCCAGCGCTCATCACAACGTCGGTAAATCCATCATTGTTGTAGTCAGCCGTTGCAAGCCCCGTAACGTACTTTGAGCGTAAATCAACCGGCAACTGATTTCTTGAAAATTGCTTGTTACCCTGGTTAACAAACAAGTAACCTGGGCCACCCTGTTCGTTGATCAATCCAAAAGCGGGCAAATTACCCGCGTGGATTACATCTTCAAAACCATCATTATTGAAATCAGCAAAACCGCACCCCCAACCAAAATGAATGGCCTGCTCCCCAATCCCCACTTCGGTTTCAACACTGGTAAAGGTACCATTGGTATTTCTTTCAAAAAAACCCACCTCCTGGTTGGGAACCAATTGTAACCCAAAGTTTGTTGAAAACAGGTCAAAATCAGAATCGTTGTCAAAATCCCCCAGGCCAATGCACATCCAGTATCCGCGCCCTGTGGCACTAGGCTCTGATGTTTTCGATGTATCTAGCCCCACCTTGGTTGTTAAATCTTCAAAGCTGAGGTCACCGTTGTTTTTGAACACATGGAGATCAGTAGGTGCCAGGTTTATATCGTTGCAATCCGCAACATAAAGATCAATCCAGGCATCATTATCGTAATGTGAAAATGTAGCAACGCAGCTTCCGGTCGCAATATCCACGCCCGAGGCTGAACTAATATTAGTAAACGTAAAATCCCCATTATTACGCCATAGCGTATTAGCAGGTTGTGTACGATGGGCAAGACTACCAGGGGCAACAATAAACAAATCCAGGAACCCGTCATTATCAATATCACCAAGCGTGGCATGCATAGCCGTACCGGGTTCATTCGTCAATGATGGCGACAAAAGACCTGTTGTTGCAGTGACATCGCTAAACTTTCCTCCCCCCCTATTTTTGAACACCCTGACGTTGGCCGATGAAGGCATCCCCATTAGTCCTGTTTCACCGACGGCGACAATATCCGTTAACCCGTCATTGTCCAGGTCAGCAGCCACAACGCCCGAACTGCCATTTTCACCACCAATTCCAGCGGCAACAATCACATTGGTGAACGTACCATCACCGTTATTCATCATCAAGCCATCGCTGGAACCCAAACCATTGGCAATGTACATGTCCAGCCAACCATCATTATTAAAATCCAACCACGCCACCCCCGTAAAAGAATCACCGCCGCCGTCATCAACAGGCATACCGGTATGCTTATACCCTTTTATTTTTTTGGAATCGTCTTTGAAATAAACAGCGTTAGTGCCGACTTCCCTGGCTCGTTCATGACCATAGGCAATACTTGACACTCCCAGCACTGCAAGCCCTGCACTCGCCAAAAATACGTTGAAAATATTAATTTTCTTCATGTTTCATCACCTATCGTTGAAATATTGCCACCACGTAATTCAACTTGCTTTAGCGGCACTCTATGAATGTCCTGCTTAACGAATTAACCATACCAACACCATTAAGCGGCAATTAATGATTAATCACACAACTAATACAGTCACGGCAACACAGGCACCTTGCCGTTGTAGCCTATCAGGCCATACTGCTAAGCGACTGAATATTTTCCGACAAATCCACAACCAACCAGGACCACATTGACGGCTGATTCTTACACGTTTGAAAACCATTCCGAACCCGAACCATAATATTTTTTCACGAAAAATCACGGCAATTATAACACCTCGTGTTTTATAAAAAGGGTAATTGTTATCACTCGGAAAGTGCACTATTCACCATTTAACGCGATCATTATTTAACAACAACTTGGCAAGGCTTTCATATTCAGAAGGAAACTGAATACGTATTACAGACATTCGCATTTCATAGGTATCACAATAACGACAACGCTGAGGCACTCGGAAAATTCACTTAACACCAAGGTAAATATTGCAAATTTCTCAACACGAGCCAATCGCATGACGCTAAACCGCCTGTACCAATACAATACATCCCTCAGGTTTCACCTGACATACTCATACTGAATTAACCAGCTAAAAGATTATATTAAAAGTATACAATAACGCATCATTTACTGACCTTTAGCACACATTAACAACAACATTAGGAGCTCGAGCTTGATTTGCAACTGAAGTCAGATATACAACACAGGGGATTTCTGTGGCACTTATGTTTAGAATCTCAGTTAGCTCATGCGGAGCAACGTTATCTCTATGCTGAGCCTCAAATTCAGAATACCCAAAGGCAGAAGGTTATTTACCGTACAACAGACATTAATTACTTGAGAGGGAGCAGACAGTGGCTGCAAAATTGATCAAAAAAACACTAATTATATTCTCGTTACTAACGGCTACAGCAGTATGCGCAACAAAACAACCCAACGTAACTACTACCGAAGATACGCTTGACTTGGCGCTACAAAAATTTGAGCTGGCCAAACGTAATTTCGAAATAAAACTCGCCGAATGTGAAAGCAAGAAAACGTCCATTCCCCCTTCCGCATTTGAGTCGGTCAATCTGACCAAAACAGAATTAAAGATAGCGCTATTCGTTCTGCACAATCGCGCGGAAGATGCCTGTGACGAAGAAATGAGAGGCAAGTTTCTTATTGCGTTAAGCGTATATAGGGCCACGGCCAAACACTATAACAAAGCAGCAACACTGGCATTACCTTACACTGAAGACATGCTGTTTGGACACCATTGGCGTCGCATTGAAGCAGCGGCACAATACTTGGAAATTGACAAAAATCAGCGGAAAATATTGGAAAACATACCGCGACTACAACAACCCTTCCATCTGTTTAAAACGCTTTCAACATTGGAAGCTCGTTAAACGTCGGGCCATACTACCAGGAGAACATAAACCGTAAAATTAACGGGAAATTAGCCACTAAAACAGACAAAAGCCTACAGAGCACTTTACAGGAAATCATTCATGCATGTAATAATCATTGATACTGTCGCTTTTTATGAGAAACTATGACCACACTAGCTAGCACTCCATCAACGCTAGAGGACGTCAATGGAGCGCCCGATATCATTTAATTAATATAATTCCTTAAGATAAAAAGCGAATTGGTACCCGTACTTTCAATTTCAGTCTTTTGTCCATCGCCGGCATTAACATTTTTTTCTTCAGTGTTGGTAAAAAACCATTCTGCCTCAGCACTAACTGATATTTTTGTATTGATCCGATATAGAAATCCAATGGTAGGTGCTATTCTATACCCATCTTGCCCATCGTCTGGACGCCCAAAATCTGGTGAATATTTAACTTCACGATCAATTACAGCAAACCTTGCCCCATAGTACATTTGAGTTTTATCCATTAACCCGTTTCGCCCAAACACGCCAACCCCGACATCGACTGACTTGAACTCTATACTGTTTACTGAAGTACCTTGTTTTTCTTTTACGTATCTTAAAAACGGTTCAACAAATAAGCGTTCATTTATTGCGTAATGATAATAAATCGCTGGATCGCCGGCTTTTAACGACACACCTAAACCATGCTCATTTGCTGACACCTCGAAAGATAAAACACATAAAAATGTAATTATAATTTTTTTTAACATAACACGCCCTTTTACAGTTAACGTTTGCAAATAATTAACGCAGAAAAATACCACCACATAACGCTCACCCGAGCCGATGCAGTATGCTTTATTAAAATATGCAGTGCCCCATAATTAGCCCGTAGTGCAAGACCGCATCAACTTAGGTTGAATACAATTTGTACCTGACTAAATTTACATCAAGAAAAGTCCAAATTAATATTAGGAATTAGCCAAGACTGATTACGATGCTACTTCTACCGGTGGCGAAAAAACCTACACCAAGGTGAAGTTACTCATGATATTATTTTCTTTAATTAACGTATGCAGCCAGCAAATAGTCTATCGCTTGCGAGGCAAAATTAACATCAATTATTTACAATTTTGACGTTAATCAGCACACTAAATATACTCACACTTGGGATAGGCTGTTACGACATACATTGCGGTTAATTATTAGGCGCACCTATATTTCCACTCGCTATAAATTGGCTTTTCATATCCCTCATTATTGATAGATTCGCTTGCTATGATCGCGTGGATTAACGGCCAAGCATGACAATGCTGGCACATATACCCGTAGCGTTTAGGATTTAGGTATAATTGCACACCCTATTTATACTATGGCTGCGTTGTTGTCCTTGCAATAGTCCGACTATTACGCGTCATTTCGCCTAGCCATGAAATAAATAGGAAGCACACTTAACACCTAAATCCTAAGCGCCACGGGTATATAATTCTGGCTTATGCTTTTATTAGAACCTACCGCCAGTCTAGAAATACGAGCATGACCACCGGAAAAAATAGCGTTAGCTTAATAAAGAAACAATGATCCTAAAATCATCCGTTGGACGGCACACGAGTGCCTTCTTTTCATTAAACGTCTCATCGTGACTGGTTAGTCACGATGAGACGTAATAACAAGCTATTGCAACGATTCGTAACGACGCCAGGTGCGATAAAAAACGTGCCTTTCTTTATCAATAAGAAGATGTCGTCGCGTGCTCACCCTTTGAGTGAAGGCGGGAAATGCATGATAATTCAATAATACCAAGGCTTAACCCTATTTCGAAGCGCTCAACTGATGAATTTAGGATTATCGTGGGATGGAAGTTATACTTTGCTTGTCAAACAATTAGGCAGTAATAACCATTCGAGCAATTTCATTTTTTCCAGACACACTCGATCCGATTCCACGAAATAGTTCATCGCTGAATCACTCAGTTGTGAAAGCAAAAACTCCCATCGCAAGCGACGGGAATATAATCATCAAAGATCTAACTCAAACCGATTTCATATTCGACACCTTTGAAAAATCACGGGGGGGTTTGAGGGGGTAACAAACAATAAGAGCAAACCTGTCGTAACGCTGTTACATAGGCTAGGCTGCCCAATCTGCAGGTACATTAAACCTAGATTCCGCAGTTGACCGCTACAAAAAAGCATTAACCGCTTGATGAACTTTCAGTTTGTGGCCATTAATCCATCACCCATTGGGTGAAGGCGCTACGACATGCAGAGCACGGTTATCGTGGCGTCTGGACGGCGTTCAACTGCGGAATCTAGGTTAAAAGTTGGTGAGTATCAATAAAGGGGAACCATAAGAATTTAATGCTATGGATACTCACAAGCAGACTAAATATGGCGCTGGCACTACTACGCATCCTGATCAGTATTACCCAAAAATTCAGCTTTACCCCAAACCTGAAACGGCTTCTCTTAGCGCTTAGCCGTTTCAGGTAATTGGTGGTTTGGGATAGATTAATTACGCCTTAATTAAGCCGTAACGATTCAATGTCCATTTAATTATGCCAAATGCTGCACCGAAGATAACCACGGTTACCACAATATCAAAAATAGAAGTCATTGGAATATGATAAAACTCTGGGTCCACCGACCCGGACACCCATGTGTATCGCTCCAGCCAGGTACCCACGGCAATGCTTGTGGCAACAAAGACAATGACCTTCGGGTTATGGCGGTTGGGTGTCCAGACAGCGAAAGTCAGAAAGGGGATAATAAATTTCAATACCAGGAAGGTCCACCAAATCGGGGCCAAATCATGGTGCATCATGGCATCGAAACGATCCATTTCTTCCGGTAAACGGCCATACCACATAATAAGGTATTGGGTGAAATAGAAGTAGGTCCACAAAATAGTGAACGCCAACATCATTTGTGCAAGAAAATTAAACACAAACGGCTTAATGGGGTTGGTCATTTTGCCCGATGAATATAGCACATAAAGCATGATTGCAAAAAATGCCAGAAAGAAATGAAACATACTAACAAACTGGTAAGCACCATAACTTGCACTATGCCAGCCTGGTATCATGGTCATTTCGAAGTCCCACGCAACCATGCTGCCGTAGATCACATAGAAAAATGGTATCATTAGGGCAATATTACGAAATTTACGTTTAACTGCATCCGTAGCATTGTCGCTTGCCGCAAGATGCTGGTATTTAATAAAGAGTGCAAAGAAACCGGCTACAACCAAAAGCCCCAATATGTTCCGCGTCACTAAAAAACCGTAATTATGCCAGCCACTCAGGTGATGCTCACCATCATGGGCCGTTGCCAACCATTGGAAGGTGTTTTCACCACCAATCAGCAGAATAATTAACAGTACAAATGCCAGCGGGAAGAGCGATGCCAACGATACCGCAAAATAGCGGACCTGGGTTCGCCATTGTCCATTCACCAGATGTAAAATAGATGCGAATGTCACGCCTGTCAGCGCGAGATAAAGCACAATCAAAAAGTCGGTTGTTAATACAGACCAGCTTCCAAAACCTTCCATTAACCTTTACCCCTATTGTTATCTGTCAATGTTCTTTTATAGAGAAGAATTAATTTGGTGCACATTTACGATTTATCCACTCTTTAATGCTTAATTCCACTATTATTGGCAGTGATCACTAATGACTGTCTATTTTTGCCTGACGAATTCCAGCCAAGAGCAAACAATGCAGACCATTAATTACCGCCCGGCGACGTTCCTTACGGATACGCCACCTGGGTTTCGGTTGTCAATCCGTTTTTGAGGTAGTTAACAACATGCCAACGTTCATCAACCGATAAATCATTCGACCCGCCGCCCTCAGCGTTAGGCTTTCCATAGGCAGGCATGACGTAACTTCCAAAGGTAATCGTACCCCAGAGCCAACCTTCGGTTAGATTGGACTGCACATATTCATCTGTTAAATCGATGGCTCCAATTTTACCACTCACGGGCGAATCCGCTTTCCCGCTTAGACCGTGACACGCTGAGCAATAAATTCGGTACAACGTACGCCCCTCCTTTATGGATTCAGCACTGGCAGGAATTGGATTGGTAAGCCCCTTTGATTCATCCCGATTGGCCACTTTAGTAGGTAACCCCATTGCCGGAACAGAACGTTTGGGGAAAGGCCACATTTCGCCTTCCTGAGGCTTAATGCTGGGTTGATTCATCATGTCCTGGGACCATGGCCATGCCAATACGCTGGACGGTACGGCTAACATCAACAATACTAATACCGACAGTAATATAATAACTCTGCTCATCGGATTTCCTCTTCGCGTATTTCCACTGCCTTATGCTGTTTGAATAAGTCTTTTACCTGCCCCAGTGTAGAGCTATCTACATCGATCAGTATGCCAACCTGATCCAGGCTGACATTTTCGCTGTATAAACTATGACGTTTACGCAGCAGGCCGGACATAAACAGAAAAGCAAAGAAGGTGCCCCACACCGCAAAGAAAATCAGCATTTCGTACATCAAGACGAAGTTTGATGGCAAAGGTACAACGGCCTTCCCACCTTGAGGCTGAACTAAAAATGAGGCTTGTGCAGCTGCCAGAAAAAAGAACCCGAAGGTCACCCCAAAAATCGCACCAAATAGGGTGACTTTCTGAATGTGAACAGGCCTTTCACCCAACACTTCTTCAATTTCTGGATGTTCAATGGGCGACTTTAATGTCACATCGTCCACAGACACGCCTGGTATTTTTGTTTTCCGAATATCTGAAATGGCCGCAAACGCTTCATCGAAGTCGCTAAATAAGCCCATAACACAATGCTTGCTCATTATTACGCTCCCTCCAGGCCGGGTTCACCCGTTGTTGTTTTACCATCATCAGATCGACGATGAAATTTCGTGGCTGCATCTTCGTTAATCAAATGCCGACGGCGATGATAGACCATTTCCTTAACTTCATACATCGAAACCGATGGAAATACTTTGACAAAAACCAAAAACAACAAGCCAAACCAACCAAAGCTACCAAAAACAATGGCCCACTCTACAATGCTGCCCCACATGACATCCCACTGGTGCGGGCTATGGGACATGGATAATGTCGGCGCCACAATCATCCAACGCTCAAAAAACATACCCACATTTAGCAATAATGACACCACAAACATGGTAGGCATATGGCGGCGCATCTTTTTAAAGGCCAGTGTAAATGGCAGCACTGAGCCGCAAAAGAGCATGGTCCAGAATACCCAGGCATAAGCCCCGGTTGCCTTATCAATTAACAGCTCTTTATTGTAAATATCATGGCCGTACCACACTGAAGAAAACTCAATCAGGTTCAGGTAAGACCACACCATTGCAATGGCGAAGGTTAACTTACAGGTTTTCTCCATGATTGGCAGGGTCATGTATTCTTCAAACCGGAAGAAATAACGCAGCAATACAAATAAGGTAATAATCGCAGCGCACCCGGAATAAAGCGCCCCTGCAACAAAATATGGAGGGAACGTTGTTACATGCCAGCCGGGCATAATGGACATGGCAAAGTCAGCCGACACGATAGAGTGCACAGATACTGCTAATGGAATTAAAAAGCAGGCCATTAACAAGTAAATTTTGCGGAAGTTACGCCATTGTCGGTCATTGCCAGACCAACCCAGTGACAGCACCGTGTAGAGTTTTTTACGCCAGCCCCTGGCATTATCCCGGCAGATAGCCAAATCTGGAATCATACCAACAAACAGGAACAGCATTGAGGCGGATAAATAAGTACTAATGGCGAATGCATCCCACACCAGTGGCGATCGAAAGTTCGGCCAATGACCACGGTCACTAACGTACGGCAGTACCCAATACATGTTCCACACCCGACCCAGATGGATAATCGGAAACAGGCCTGCGGTCATTAATGAGAACGTCGTCATGGCTTCGGCAAAACGATAAATGGGTTTACGCCAATCCGCATGAATGAGATGCAGGATCGCGGACAATAAAGTCCCGGAATGACTCATTCCGATCCAAAATACAAACGTTGCAATATACATATCCCACATGTGTGGGTTATTCAAATTACTGGGGCCCATCCCGACCGTATATTGAATATATTCCGCGAAAACCGCGCAGGATATCATCAATATACACATTACCACGGCCACCCAATAGCTCTTGCGTGGATTCTCCATGCTACGCAAGACATCCGCGTTAATTTTTGCCCACGCTATTTGCTCATTAATATCTTTTTCGTTATACATAAGCGCTCTTCACCGTTGTTATTTCGTATTCAGTTATTGAAATACAATGTCCCACTTACAAGCGGGCTTTAATAAGTGGATCAATCAAAGCTAGATTTTTTCACGGACCCTTTCCAGGTACATGGTTGACGGATCAACATTTAACTCTTCAAAAATCCGGTAACCACGTTTTTCAGGATTATCTTTCTTTTGCTTGGTTACGGCACGCGTTACTTGGTGCTTTTTCCACAATTTTGCAACCTGACTGTTTTCGTCCTGCCAGTCACCAAAAACGATGGCATTGGTAGGGCAGGCCTGAGCACAGGCGGTGGTAACGTCGCCATCTTCAACCTTGCGGTTTTCCATTTTAGCTTTGTCTTTTGCACTTCTCAGACGTTGTACACAGAAGGTACACTTTTCCATGACGCCTTTGTCACGCACTGTGATGTCAGGATTTAGCTGCATATTCAGTGGCTCAGGCCAGGAGCTTTCATAGTAGGAATAAAAATTGAAATAACGCACCCGAAAAGGGCAGTTGTTAGAACAATAACGTGACCCAATACAGCGGTTATAAACCTGCGCATTCAGCCCGTCTGGCGTGTGGTAGGTGGCGGCAACCGGGCAAACCGGCTCACAAGTGGCCGCATCACACTGTTGACACATCATGGGCAAAAAGCTGGCACCCTGCTCAGGGTGATCAAGTTCGGATTGGTCCCAATAGCGTTCAACCCGCAGCCAATGCATCGCCTGCCCCTTTTCGAAACGCTCCTTGCCAACCACGGCCAGGTTGTTTTCAGCGTAGCAAGCCGTTGAGCACGCATTACAACCAGTGCAAATATCGAGATCAATCGCCATTCCCCAACGATGCTCGTAATCGTGAAAACCACCATCTTCGTGGGCTTTGCGGTATTGCGACCAGTTACCTAATAAGTTATCTAAAGACATTCTATGTTCCCTCCGACCGTTGATATTGCTCAACGGGCATGGTTACCACTAACCGCCGTCCCGCCTGCGTATCGCTCGACCCCATTTTTACCACGACTTCCGATTGGTTGGTGTTGGCAACGCTCACACGTGTTGCATACATCGCCAGTTCACCGGTTTTTTCTTCTTTTGTTGGGTTCAGTATTTTCAACGGATTCACCCCACGGTCTTTTGCGTAACGACCATAGGTTTCATGCCCTTGCCCCAGCGGTATTGCAATCACATTTGGGTGTATGCTTTTCAGTAATATGGCTTTTACTTTCACTGCACCATGCTCTGATTTAACATTCACGATACTGCCTTGTTTGATCCCCAGCTTTGCCGCTGTTGATGGGTGAATCTCAGCCCATGAATCCCAAACCAGTTTACTGATTTGATCCGGTGCTTCCTGCAACCAGGGGAGATTGGCATGACGCCCGTCCCATAAGCCTAACCGTGCAGAGGGCGCCAGATACAATGTTGATGCACCAGCGTCGCCTTCTGCAGCGGGGTCTTCAAAATTGACTGCGCTCGAAGCAATTTGTTTTGCGCCAGGGGTTATATTGATAACACCTTTTTGCAGGGCTGTATTCCAGGTTTGTTCGTCTGTACCACTGCCTTTGGCTTGAGATGGCATGGCGGCATGCGCTTGCCTTAAATAGGCATAATAGTCAGCAAAACCACTGTATTCACGCTCATTCACAGCCTTTAGCAACTCGACCAGAATATCCCCTAAACCGCGCGTATCTGCGTACAATTTCTCCATGAGGGGTTGTTGAATACCGATCACAGTTTGCACCGGTTGATAGGCAGCAACATGCGTCCCCCAATCTTCGAGGAAGGAGGACAATGGCAACACGACATCCGCTGCCGCTGTCGTTTCATCTAGAAACTGTGCTATTGCGACCTTAAATGGGACATTGTTTAATGCTGAGTCATACCCCATCGCCGCAGGGGCGGCATATTTTGGATTAGCACCGTGGAAAAATGCGACGGCAAGTTGATTGTTTTTTGCGGCCTGAATGAACTTAAATAAATCACCCGTTCCGCCAGCAACCCCTTGCATTTGCTCAAACGGAAATTCGCCGGCAGATTCTATCGTGCGGCCAATATTTCCAAGCAATTGATTGAGCAACATCACCGCTGCAACGGCGTTGTAGCCATTGGCGTGACCTTCTACCGGCGCCCCAGCCAGAACCAGACTCGGCGAGCGTTGACTTAATAGCTCAGCAATACGCTTAAGCCGCTTTTCATCAATTCCGGTTATCTTCGTGACGGTTGCCGCATCATATTTTTTAACCAGGTCCTGAACTCCGGAGGGGAACTGAGAGATATCTTTGCTGTAACTTTTAACCAGGATATTGGCAATACCCAAGGCAATAACACCTTCTGAACCCGGCACCGACGGTAACCAGAGGTCTGCATTAGCGCCGGTGAGGGACATTTTCGGCTCTATTTGAACCAATACTCCACGGCGTTTTTGTTTGCGAAACTTGGCGTACTCACCGGAGAAGTGTACCGGAGAAACCCAGGTACCAAGAAAGTCAGCGCCAAACGACAATACCATTTGCGCTTTATCAATGCGCAGACGCGGGTTGGCTTCACCCAGTGTGTCTTTGCACACGGACTGCCACACGGCGTTGTTGATGGTTTCGTGGACATAATGGTTTTTTGAGCCCAACGCATCCAGATGATTAGCCACTAGCGTGGCCTGATGCCCGCTCAATGAACCGGTAAACCAGGCAACCTGGTCACCTTTAGCAGCCGATACTTTTGCGTTGACTGCGGCCATTGCCTTTTCCCACGTTACGGGAACCAACTTGCCGGCTTCACGCATCATGGGGGATCTGATGCGGTCTGGGTTATAGTGCCCCTGGACACCGGCCTGCCCCATCATACAAAGGTTGCCGTTATTAATAGATGATTCAGGATTGCCCTCGAGCTTTAGCACACGTCCTTCGCGTACCCGGCCATGCGCACCACATCCGGCGTTACATTGGGTGCAAGTTGAGGCATACCACACACCAACACCGGGAATGACATACTCTTCCGGCATTAGATACGACACAACCTCTTCCTTGCCTTCTTCCAATGTAACGGTAGAGGGTAAATCACAACCACTCAGTGCGGTCCCTACACCGCCCCATCCCAAAATCTTTAAAAAACTTCTACGGTCAATTGATCCACTCATAGCTTCTGGTATCCGTTTGTTCAATCTGTTTAGTGATGATTTTTATTTGAACTTAGCGTTACTGCGCATTTTTAACCGAGCGTAGTAACTACGCCAGTTGCTCGATGCCAAATTATTTACGTCGGTATCTTTCACTGGTGTCCTCCGCCGGTATTAGTGCCAATGATGCGGCCAATAATGCACTTAACGCTAAAATGGTTACACTAAATTTAAATAGCGCTATTTATGACATGCCCAACAGTCGCTAGGACCGTTGTTCGCTTCATGGCACCTGACACAAAACCCCATATTCAGCGGTTTTACCTTATGGGCCACCGTCATATTTTCCACTTCGCCATGACAGAAAGCACAGACTTCCTTGACGTTTTCCACTGGAAAATCGCGGTCGGTGACAAAACGTTTTATGTGGCGCTCATGCGTGAAGTGCACGAAATCGGGTAAATCATGAACTTTTTTCCATGGAGGGGGTGACTTATTCTCCCAGTATTTCGTTAATTCCTGAATACGGGGCTTGTCTGTGGCAATCACCTTGTGGCATCCCATGCATTTACTGGTGGGAGGTATTCCGGCAACTTTGCTGCGGCGTGCGTAGGTATGGCAATACATGCAATTAATCTTATTTACTTTCACATGTATATCGTGAGGAAACTCGATTGGCTGCGGGACATCTTTGCCGTTGTGGGTTCCAACAGGTGGAATGACATCATTTAAGTTAGTTGACGCATCAGAAGACATTACGACAAATGGATAAATGGCCAGCGCAACTAAAATACTCAGCAGCGCCAGTTTATTGTGCCAATTGTTATACCAGTTGTGTTTAATTGTTCCAATACGGCCGGAAGACTTTTTGTTCTGTTTATTTACCGCCATTTGTTTCCTCATTCATCACGCTAGTGGCTGTTTAATTTACGTTGCTTTACTTTGCTATAAATTACGTTGTTGTAAAAAACAACAACCGCTGCTACCTCATCGCAAAATAACGATTAGGTACCTTACCAATTCTTCGGATTAAAGGAAAATCGTAGATACTTACCCGCGCAGGCTTGCTTTTTTACTAACGCATATTGACCGACGAATAGTAATAGGCAACCCCTCTCACGAAAAACGAATACGGCTCTCCTGCCGTTTACGTTATCCGCATCACTCTAACGCGATTATGAAACTCCCGCAATTTTCTAATAGTTGTTACAAGCTTAAAATGAAACATCCCTAACATCTCGTTTTAAGCTACATGCTATATCAGAGTATTCTTATATAACTTATATATTTAACACTAAAAATTTAAACACCCGATGCTAGACTAATCTTGGTGAGCATGTCAACGCCAGTGACGAAATATATTACACTCGTATTGATTGTGTGCGCTGAACTTAAAACAACCAATTGTTGTTACACCACGCTTATTGATCGCACTCATCAATCAAGGGTTGATGAGCCAGACTTTATATCAATACACACATATTATGCTTGCAGCCACACAGCTTAAATCGCGCATAACTTTATGAAGTAACAGGAGATATAGGAATGGCCGCCAAACTGAATGTTGGCGTTCACATGACACCTGCGAACTGAATTTGGACTAACTTCATCAGCTCAGCAAGTACTTATGGAATTTATAAATTCGATTTAGTCGTTGCCTGCATATCAATGAACAACGTAACGTCGGTTTACCTCGGCAAGTGAAAAATTAACCGTCACTTTATAAGTGGCATCAATAAATGATGATAATAAATTAAAGCACATCAATGTTTATAAGGCATGAGAGATACCAGATGCCGTGATATCGTCTACACTCATGGTTCAGAATGGAAAATGAATAGATGCTTAACAACACCGAGGGCAACAACAAAACCGGGGAACATCGAAACGATGATTCAACACTTATGCTTCGCTTAGCGCGTCCACTTGCCTGATTAGCTTATCAAGCTCATCCGCATTGGGGTTAAGCTGGTTAATCTGCTTAATAATTCGTCTTGCGCGCACGGCAGCCTTGTCACTAACGGCCTGTTGGGCAACTGACACCAACCGATCCACCTTCCCGTCAATATAATCCACCAGTTTTCGAGAATACAAATTCATCCGCTGCTCATCATTTATTGCGGCATAGTACTGCACCAGCACGTGGAACTGCGGCAACTCCAACTCAACCTGGCCGACCAATTCATCCATCGCTTTTCCCGCCTGACGTATATCAGTACGGGCTGATCCGGTTAATTGCCACAATCGTGCAACGTCACTCTGTGGCGTTAATCCCGCCAGATCGGTCCAGCGCGCCTGCATAAACAGCATTTTCGCTCGAAGACTGCCCCGTACCCGCCAATCACCAATGCGGGTTATGGCACTGTCAGCCTCATCAAAGCGTTGCAGCCTCATCATCGCTTCGGCATATTGCCGGTGAGTCCTGTCAGGCCAGTCTGCCCGGGAATCATAAACCACTTCTGCGGCCTCATCATCAAATGTACGGTATAACCCCTCAAGATCCACCGCCTTTGCTTTCCTCTCATCGACCTCTATCAGGTGTTTTCCCAGATGCCCGGCAAGGTTGTCCTGATCCCATTGATAAAAGTAGTGCGCGAGACTAAACAGCTTGTCGGATAAATCAGTCTCCAGATAAGGTATTACATCCAGGTTATAATGCTTCCACAAAAGTGCATAAGGGTTTTCCTCACCTTTACCATTTCCATCCAGCGAAGACAGGCGTACTTCAGACAAAATATTTACATCGGTGTTGGGTCGGGCATTTCCGGCAGCGTCCAGTGCCTGCTGCCGGGACAGCGCAAAATACCCAAATAACGCCTGGGGGGCAGACAACCCATTGTGATCGAGGATTTTTTTAAGCTTTACCTCATTCATTCGCCCACCGATTCGTTCGTAATCAAACACCAGCTTATCACCCGAACCAAATAATAAAAAATCGCCGGATTTCACGTCAGCAAATGTCACTCCATTGGGAAACACACTATAAAATGCCTGAATAATGGATCGCAATGTGGTGGCATCCATGTTAAACAAACTAAGCCACTGACCGTAGATGCCGCCGTCAGCAAGGCGCGAATTAACAATCTCAAAAAACTCTTTGGTAAAAACGGTCGAGGCTCTTGACAGCCAGGGATGCGAAGGCTGGGAGGCAATAATGTCATACTTGAATTGCTCCAATAACAAGGTATTTCTTGCATCATTAAATTCAAGTGTAACCCGCGAATCCTGCAACACGGGCATTGCGCCACCGGCCATAAACTCACCCGCCTCTATCACCGCTGGCTCCAGCTCAACAACCTTTATATTTTCCAAACCCTCAGTTAAAGCCAATGCAGTGGTTGTATAACCACCGCCGAACCCCACAACAAAGGCATTTTTGGGGTTGTCATGTAAAAAATAGGGGATTAACCCCAGCAAATACTCCGGAACAGGCACATGCAGCTTGTCTTCCCGGTCATACCCTGATTCAGTCAACCCATTATTTTGCAGATGCACATAACGACCGCCATCAGATACCAGGCTAATCACTCCGGCCTTACCCTCTTTCACAAACAACACTTCCGGGTTCTCAATTAGTTTGCCGGTATCATCACGCTGATACTGGACTGAGGCAATGAGTGGTTTAAAGTTTATCACTGGAAAATACCAATGCGCCGATATGCCGAGCACGATTAACGCAGTAATGGCGAAACGCGGCATTACCCCAACGACCGGCCTGATAAACACAACAGACAACAATAGTAACGCTATCGCAACCCCGGTAAGCAACGCATTGGTTCCGTAGTTGGGAATCACCCAAAACCCCGCCGCAATGGACCCGGAAATACTCGCAACAGTATTAATGGCATAGGCTTTGCCGATTCGCGCACGTAACCCGGTCAAATTACCGCAATACAACTTTAAACTTAGCGGAAAAAGAGCGCCAAACAACACGGTTGGCACGATCAACATAAAAAATACAATCGTATATTTCACCGCATGGCGCAACCAGGCCGAAACCGGAAAATGATTAACTGATTCGTAAAATGCCGGCAGATAACTCAGCATACCGCGGGCAAATAATAACGACAGCCCTAATAAGGCCAGGCCTATGGCCATCCAGTATTCTGGCCGCTCAATGTGATCGAGACGGGACCTGATTATCCAGGCACCCGCGGCAATTCCAAACAAAAATATCGCCAGTATTGCCGCAAACCCATAAATGGTAGTGCCTGTGAATATCGACAAATACTTTGTCCAACCCACTTCGGTCGCTATCGCGACAAAACCGGTTGCAAACAAAACAAGTAATGCATGATTTCGAAACGGTGCCTCTTCATTAACCTTCACCTGCGGCGTACGGGATGCTTTCTCCTCTTCACCTTGGTAAGGCTCGTCCCCCGAGATCTGCAACACTTTTTTTGCATATACAGCAATCACCACAATCAGGGCATTAACCAGCACCGCGATATAAACCGCCCCGTCCAGTCCCCAATACGGCACAAATACAAACCCTGCTAGCAGCGCCCCCAGAACAGCACCACCCGTGTTGAAACTATAAAGCTGGCTAATACGCAAACCAATTTCAGAATTTTTACGCACCAGCATTGACGCCATAACGGGAAAGGTCGCCCCCATACACATAGTGGGAACAATAAGTAACGCCATGGTGACTGCAAATTTAAATTCAATCCGGGAGCCCCACTGCGGAAATGCCGACATTAACAAATCCAGGTTAAGCAACAGGGGTAATAATATTAATCCAGACAACCCAATAATGACTTCCAGAAAAATATAAACATTCAGGGAATTGAATCTGTTTTGAGTAAGCCGTTCGGCCAGATAACTGCCTATCGCCAGCCCCAAAAAGAATGCGGCCAGTACAATGCTGATTGAGGCACTGGTCGACCCCATACTAAGGCCCAACAACCGAACCCAGACAACCTGATATGTCAGGCTCGCCAACCCTGACAACAACAAAAATAATACTGCAAGCCTCAACATACTCAGTAACCTTCTTTGGAATGAATAAAACCCTGATAGGGACATCGTTACAAACCCAATCCTTCGTTCAACAAAAAGTTATCTTATTATTCTCCCCATGTAAGACACCCTCGCCCCTACTATGAACACCATTTATGTCAAACACAATCCACATCGCACTAAATACCAGCACCCCACAAAAAACACTTACGAACCAACAGGCAACCACCTACTAAACCTCAAAAAAGCACAATAATCAACCAATTTTACAGCTGCGCGGCGAGCATGGTATCTCTTTGATAAGCCAGCATTTATCAAAAAACTTACAACCAAAAAGGCTTAAAAAAATCCACTTAAGCCTTTAAAAATGACAGCCAAAGGACACTTACGTATAATTTTCATCGTATCGCGCATTATTTCTAATTAACTATACGTTATAGTGCCTTTTTCGATCAGTTAATCTGCATATCAATAATATTAATAATATATATATCAAGTATTTATATATTATATCATCAAATTATCCCGGTTTTGCATGTGTATTATCTGATTTCTCTGTAATGATTGACCTAACAATGGTGCTTGTGCTACTTTAACTCCGTTCTTCGCACTATCACGGTATGAGCTTGGCGAGATACATTTCCTCAACTCCGTCCGAGATGAAGATCAAGGCGGTAAATACCTGGCGCATAATCACGCTGTATATACGCTAAGGATTTGCCATTGGCTTAACCGTTTAAACCTCACTCGTTTAAACGCCAAAAGCTTCAATCGTTAACTTCGCATAAACCTTAAGGAGAATACTATGGGTGGAATGGGCGGCGGTGGCGGTGGTATGGGCGGCGGCGGTGGTGGTGGTATGGGCGGCGGCGGTGGCGGCATGGGAATGGGCGGAGGCGGTGGCGGCGGTGGTATGTAATCCGACGACACACCTGTTTCAACCATTTTAAATGCTGTTACGCTGCTGTTGATACTAAGCGTGAGATAAGTCGGCTATGGATTGCATTCATTAGGCAGTAATATCCCTGATGTGCTGTTGCAAACACAGTCAATCAGCTTACTCATGCAATAGACCACACACGCAAGCTATACACATCGTTATATAGCCTTGGTATTTAATACCAAGGGAGGGAGGATGTAGGGAGCGCTATTCATTTAGTTATTCCGCATCCTCTCTTTATATTATCGTAATATTTTTACCTATCATCTTTTCTCGATTAATTTACAACATTAAGTCTCAACATAATTAACAGCGCAATTCACCACGCAATCCATCACTGCGTTGATCAAACTTAATTTTCCCAAATAATGCCAATGCGCATGCTAGTGTAGTGTATTAAATAAAGTGCACCGATAGCGAGGTGTTAAAAAGCCGCTCACGATCCCAGCATTGGAACGAGATAACCTTCAATTTGAAAGAAATGTTACCATCAAAGTACATTGTCAGCGGCTTTTGAACACCTCGCCCTACGGGAATAGCCCAAATTCGCCGCCGCTGTTTTGGAGTATGGTGTCCGTTCTTGAAAAGGTAGCCGACATTTCCTGCGAACGGCGCCTCGCGGCGACAAATTTGGAACATTCTATCTGTGCACTTTATTCAATACACTACACTAGCTCACAGTCGTCTGCCATTTTACCGCCCTTTTATAATCGTCATGATAGTTATATAACTGCTCATGCTTACCGGATAACGCCGAACCATCACCGGTTAAATACAAAACACGATCGGCGGACCGAATGGATGAATAGCGGTGCGCAATAATCAGCGTGGTCCTGTTGGCGCGCAGCTTTTGTAATGCCTCTACCAGTACTTGCTCAGAATGACTGTCGAGTGCGGACGATGCTTCATCAAGAATTAAAATTGGCGCATCCCTTAAAAAGGCCTGCGCAATAGCCAGTCGCTGGTATTGCCCCACCGATAAATTCACACCATTAGCGCCTATCTTGGTATCCAACCCATCTTCCAGCGACTCGATAAATTCCCAGGCAAAACTGTCTCTACAGGCTGCAATTATTTGCGCTTTTGAGGCACCGGGATTCGCCAGCGTTAGATTCTCTATGATCGTATCACCAATAAAAAATGGCTCCTGCCACACTACCGAGACATTGCGCCTTAATGATGCCAGACTGACTGATTTAATATCAGTGCCGTCGATTTCGATACAGCCCTGCTGGGGATCATAAAAACGCATAATCAAGGCCGCAAGTGTCGACTTGCCCGAACCACTCGCACCAACAAGGGCCACTGTCTCGCCAGCCTGAATTGTGTCCGAAACATGATTAAAGATGGGCTTGCCATTTTCCTGGTAAGCAAATGACAGGTTACGTATCACAATTTCCCCATGTGTAACCTGCAAATCATTGGGGGATTCGCAATCGACTATATTAGGCCGTTGATTCATTACTGCCATGACCCGCTCAGCAGCACCAACATCGCCTTGTAACTGAATTGGGATTTGCGCAATCCCACGCACTGGCACAGACAAGTACCCCAGATAAACAATAAAACTGACCAGTACGCCTACCGACAAACGCCCTGACTGAACACCATCAATTCCGCTATAAACAACAACAATCCCCACTAAATAAATAAGCAACGCAAATAGACTATTATATAAAACATCTATTTTACGCATTTTCAGCCCCCAACGCCGCGCAACATCAAATGCAGCCCGGTGCCTGGAGAGTATTTCTTGCTCCACATTAAACGAACTAATCCCCCGCAACCCCCCCAACGTCTGCGACTCGAACGCCAACAACTCACCGTTATAGTTAAAAAATTTCTGCGCAGCCCGGCCTTTTCTCGGCGCTAGGAAATGCTGTAACAAATAGAAAAGGGGGGCTAACATCAAGGCAATTAGCGCCAGTTGCCAGTCTATCCAAAATAACATGGCAACATAAAACACCAGCACCAGCACATGAGACAAGAGGTTTAGCGGTACGTCCAAAACAAAGGTAATTAACCGATCAACATCGTTACTTAATCGGGCAATTAAGTCACCCCGTTCATACAGGCTGGCCACGGGATAAGAAAGTGTCATTATGCGAGACATTAAATGCGTTCGAACACGTCCAATATATCGCAAACTAACCGCATTAAAGGTATGAAAATAGACAAACTGAAAGCATTGATTAATGAATACAACACCCGCCAGAATCAATAACGTGATGTTAAGCTCACTATAATCAGCCCCCGTTAGTATAGAAACAGCATTACCTAACAGCCATATCATTAGCGTATTCGCCACGGTAATGACCACTAAAAACCCGCACATTAAAACAATGTATGCTTTATCGGGCTTTATGTAAGGTATAAAAAACTGCCTAACCGACTTAAGCCATTTAATCAATTGCCATAGCGACGCATGCACTGAAATCTCCGCCCTTCAAAAAAACATCAATATTAATTCACCAAAGAACAAACCGCAGGACAAGCGCCGCTTAAACGGCAGGACCAATTTAAACCTAGATTCCGCCGTTGACCGCTCTGAGTTCAGGCCAACACCCTAAAAAATCAAACCATTGTGCCGCCTCTGGCGTTCACTCAAAAAGTGAGTCGCTACTCGGTTTATCACCGTTCCTCATCCACCATGGCCGCGTTGCGACGTTTGCCAAGGACTACGGCCATTAGCGGCAAGTCGCGCCTTGCCGACAGGGATGTCGGTAAGGGGCGATAGCAGGACGCGGTAGCTTTGCCATCGCGGATGAGGCTCGACGCTAAATCCGTGTTCAACGGCGGAATCTAGGTTAAACGCTTAACCGGCGGTATAAAGTAAATATCAAGATACTTATCAGCCTCAAATCATCCGTTGGTTAATATCACCGTCAAATAATAATTTGATGATTTTAGGCTTAACAGCTTCCGGGTTACCGCGTCGCAACACCACAATCGACTGTGCTAAAATTACCCCATACGCAGAGCATATAATATTCAGGCGTTGCCAGGCTCACACGATAAAATGAACAAACGATGACCGGCATAGCAGCCTTGATTGCCCAACGGAATGCAGATGATTTGTTTTGTATACTGATATTGCCAGAGGGCGCCCATATTACCTATAAAAAAGCACCTATAAAAAGAACCAATAAAAAAGGCGCCTCCAGGGACGCCTATTTACATCTAATTTTATGATCTGCTAGTGCTGTATTTGCTCGATATACATCCGAGACATTCTTATAAACCGATTATAAGCCAGCCAAGACTGTCAATGCTGCTTTATGGACGAATAGCTCCCCCACTCAACGATAACCCACATACCCGGAAACCAGACATTTGTATGACAATAAATGTAACAAGAGGAGACACCCATGCCTTTGTTCCTCTTGTTATCCTTACCACAGCTATCGCGAGCCGCCCGAAAAACTAACAATTTGCCTACACTACAATCGATATTTTTTTACTAAAGTTGTTAAATTTTTTATCGCTTGCAAACATTTCACCTATATCGCCGACGATGCCCTATTATATTTACGCTTTGCACCATCTGCGCCGACTACCTGCACCAACATCAAACAGAATAGTTATAACTTGCAAACTTAGGTTGTTCATTGATCAAACCTAGATCGAGTGTAACAACCGCAATTCGTTGGCGTCAAGCAATATGTTTGTCAGCACCACGAAGCACGGCCTTATTTAAATAATTGATTTATAAAATTATTTTATAGACACCAGCTTGACTTGAGACAAACCTTGCGGCAGAAAACCTCAACGACAAATGCGCTATACACCATTCCATCCTAACGCCAAGCCTAAAACTAAAAAGCCCCGCAATAGTGCGGGGCTTCGAGTAGCGTGGAAATAATAGTGGTAGTAGAGGCTTACATCATGCCGCCCATGCCACCCATACCACCCATACCACCCATATCAGGCGCAGCGACACCGCCATCATCTTTAGGGATCTCAGCCACCATAGCCTCGGTGGTAATCATCAATCCAGCAATGGACGCAGCATTTTGTAATGCGGTACGTGTTACCTTAGTTGGATCAAGAATTCCCATTTCAACCATGTCACCATAAACATCGGTTGCCGCATTAAAACCAAAATTACCTTTACCTTCAGCAACCTTGTTTAATACTACAGACGGCTCACCACCGGCGTTGGCAACGATCTGACGCAAAGGCTCTTCCATTGCACGGCACGCAATGTTAATACCTACGTCCTGGTCATGATTCTCCGCTTTGAGGCCTTTAATAGACTGTAGTGCGCGTACTAAAGCGACACCACCACCAGGCACTACGCCTTCTTCAACGGCAGCACGTGTTGCATGTAATGCATCTTCAACACGGGCTTTCTTTTCTTTCATTTCCATTTCTGTTGCTGCACCAACCTTAATGACGGCTACACCACCAGCCAGCTTGGCAACACGCTCTTGCAGCTTTTCTTTATCGTAATCGGAGCTAGCTTCTTCGATTTGTGCACGAATTTGGCCTACCCGCGCTTCGATATCAGCACCTTTGCCAGCACCATCGATGATGGTCGTGTTTTCTTTAGTGATCGATACGCGTTTTGCAGTACCTAAGTCTTCAATGGTTGCTTTTTCCAATGAAAGCCCGACTTCTTCGGAAATAACCGTTGCACCCGTCAAAATCGCGATATCTTCAAGCATTGCTTTACGACGATCGCCAAAACCAGGCGCCTTAACCGCACTTACTTTCACGATGCCACGCATGTTATTAACAACCAACGTTGCCAGGGCTTCGCCCTCTACGTCTTCTGCAATAATCATTAGTGGCTTACCAGCCTTCGCAACGGCTTCCAGTACTGGCAGCAATTCACGAATGTTGGAGATTTTCTTGTCATGAATCAGAATATACGGTGATTCCAACTCTGCACTCATGCTCTCCTGGTCGTTAATGAAATAAGGTGACAGGTAACCACGATCAAATTGCATACCTTCAACAACGTCCAGTTCATTTTCCAAACCGGAACCTTCTTCAACGGTAATGACGCCTTCTTTACCAACCTTACCCATGGCATCAGCAATAATACGACCAATGCTTGTATCAGCATTGGCTGAAATTGTGCCCACTTGCGCAATAGAGTTATCATCTTCGCAGGTTTTAGACAATTTCTGTAATGCATCAACTGCCGCTGCAGTGGCTTTCTCAATACCGCGCTTAAGATCCATTGGATTCATGCCGGAAGTAACCGCTTTCATACCTTCGGTCAGTATAGATTGTGCTAATACAGTCGCTGTCGTGGTGCCATCACCGGCAATATCGGAGGTTTGGGAAGAAACTTCCTTAACCATTTGAGCGCCCATATTCTCAAATTTATCTTCCAATTCAATTTCTTTCGCAACAGAGACACCATCTTTCGTAATGGTTGGGGCACCAAAACTTTTCTCCAATACGACGTTGCGACCTTTAGGCCCAAGCGTGACTTTAACAGCGTTAGCCAGAACATTAACGCCCGCTAACATGCGGTGACGCGCATTGTCGCTGAATTTCACTTCTTTTGCAGTCATGTAATAACCCTCTTTCTGTAAATTTTAAATATAAATTCTTTTTAAAATCAAATAGTTATAAAACTACGTTGATCGCAACAAGCTTAGCCGGTGATCACGCCAGTAATGTCGTCTTCACGCATTACCAACAAATCTTCACCTTCGACCTTAACTTCAGTGCCGCCATATTTTCCGAAAAGAACCTTATCTCCCACTTTGACATCCAGTGGACGAACTTCGCCGTTTTCCAAGATTTTTCCTTTCCCAACAGCGACAATTTCGCCTTGAACTGGTTTTTCTGTGGCAGAATCCGGAATCACGATACCACCTGCGGAGGTCCGTTCTTCCTCTGTGCGACGTACGATTACACGATCATGCAAAGGACGAATATTCATTCACTATCTCCTTGATAGATATAATATTTTTAATAGTTAATGGACAATTAGTTATGTTTTTTAAAACCATATGATTTTAAATCGACATAAATACAAGAGTGTTTGGCACTCTGCTTAGATGAGTGCTAATAATAGTAGCGATTAATTGAAAATCAAGGGGTGGCTTTAAAATAATTGCCTTAATTAACAAGGTTGGAAATAATTAGTGATCGTCTTCCCGGCGGTATTCACCCTCAATAACATTATGTCCATCCGATTGGCGGTCATAACGTCCAATATCTGGTGATTTAGGCGGTGATTTAGGCGGTGATTTAGGTGGCGACTTAGGAAATCTAAAAATACGCTGTAAGCACCATGACGCCACCGAACGACGAATCGAAGGGACCAGACACAGAAACCCAATGGTGTCCGTAAAAAAACCAGGCGTTAACAACAACGCACCGGCGATAAGCAACATTGCCGCCTCTAACATTTCAACGGCAGGAATACTCCCCTTTTCAAGGGTTTGGCGTACCCGGTTCAGCGTCGAAAACCCCTGCAGCCGCAATAGCCAGGCACCCAATACTGCGGTGAATACCACCAGGAAAATCGTTAAAAATGAACCAATGATTGAACCAATTTCAATTAGCAGATAAATCTCAATAATTGGAATAATAAAAAACAACGCTAACAATATAAGAAAGGGATTCATGATGGTTTGATTAAATTTGGTAACAAATAAATTGGACCGGAGTCTTCATATCGTTGAGTACAGAGCGAATTACGCATTTTGCTCCAAGTACCTTGTGCCTAGCGTGTACATGGCGCCGAAAATCGATAATTTATGACTGCATTCCGTGATAAATAACCTACGATGAATATCATTGACTGCATGGAAATTGGATATTATGCCGTACTGCTTGCCCAACGCAACTATCTTCAAAACAACAACAAAAACAACAGCATTCAAAGTAAGAACCCGAAACAGCGTATTCGCGGCAAAAACAGTGCATCATGCAAGTGCATGGTTTGTAAAGTCAAACCTGCTTTTACTGGACTTTCTGTCACAGCCCCCATACCGACAGCAGGCTGATCACGAGCAGAAATGACATCAACAAATAGCAAACTTAAACGATAAGTAGAGATTAGGTTAATAACCCCATACATGCACAACACAAAATCACTATACTGCGTATGTATTTCAGTTGCAAACTCAGGAACCTGCTCTCTTAGCGCCAACAATTTCATGTTAATAAAATGGATATTAACAATAAAAACTTGCATCCACCGTGGGTCTGCAGAACAATTAGCGAATGCGTTAGTTAATGACACCCTATGAGAAGCATAAATATCGAACCCGGCGTGTTGACCAGGGTCAACACAAATATACCCAAATGCTTTGGGTATACATCAGGTACTACCGATTATGATTGCAACGAAATCCTGCGATGATGCAACTGTGGCGCAAACCATCAGTGGTCGTTGCTGTTATGAACTTCCAGAAATAATCAGTGTCCCCATAACCAATGGTTTAGCTAATTATTTGTCGTGGAATGACGAAAATGTAGTAACCAGCCGTTAAACCGAGGTATTAATGAAAAATCAAACAACACTGACCACTGCAGCCTGGTTTGCACACCTTTTTTTCCTGATATTTTATACCAACATCAGTTTTGCCAGCGTAAGCGGCATTGACGCTGGATTTGGCGATGAACCGCTGCCACCGGATCAAGCATTTGTAATGACGACAAAAGTGCTTGATACGAACATGATTCGTGCAGAATGGCATATTGTCGACGGCTATTATATGTACCGTGACAAGTTCAAGTTTGAAACCGATACCCCCGGCATTGTTATTAACCCCGGCGTATACCCCGACGGCATCGTAAAAGAAGACGAATTTTTCGGCAAGGTAGAAACCTATCGCGGCAATATTGCCATTGATATACCGCTATCACGTATATCAGATACCAAGACCCTCGACTTTACCGTCACATCACAAGGTTGTGCCGATATCGGCATTTGTTACCCGCCACAAAAACAAGCGGTAACACTATCGCTCCTCGACATGCCAGGCACATCAACCACTGCGCCAAGTCAGGAACCGATTGCGGCTGAAGGCAGTTCATTTAATCCACTGTCTGCCCTTAAAAAGTTTGGCAATTCATTGGGGCTAGGCGCCAGTGATGACAAATTTTTACCCCCCGACCAGGCATTTATATTCTCTGCCGATGTTGAAAACGGCAATCATATTAAAGCCACCTGGAAAATCGAAGACGGATATTATTTATACCGCGACAAATTTACCTTTACTCTCGAAGACTCAAATGGAATCAAGGTCGGGAACATCACCATGCCAAAGGGCGAGGAAAAAGTTGATGAAGCCTTTGGTAAAATGGTCGTCTATCATGACAATGTTGTTATCGATATCCCATTACAACGTACAAACCTTGACGCCACCCCCATTTCATTAGTAGCCAATTACCAGGGTTGTGCTGACGCAGGCTTTTGTTATCCACCCATACGACAGGTAATGCCAATGTCATTGCCAAAAGGTCAGGCGATGCCGGCCTCCTTTCCGACAGCCCAGGGCACGAGTCAAAGCGGATCAGACGCCGCTGCTTCAGGGCCAATTATTTCAGAACAGGACCAAATCGCGGAGTCTTTAGCCAGTGGTAATACTCTTTTAACGATACTTACCTTTTTTGGTTTCGGTTTATTGCTGGCTTTCACCCCCTGCGTATTCCCCATGATCCCGATACTATCGAGCATCATCATTGGCCAGGGCAAACAGATTACAACCCGTAATGCATTTATTATGTCGTTAGTGTATGTGCTGGCAATGGCCATCACCTACACCGCCGCTGGCGTGATAGCCGGTATTTTTGGTGAGAACCTACAAGCTGCATTCCAAAACCCCTGGATACTCGGCAGTTTTAGTCTCGTATTTGTCGCACTGGCTTTCTCGATGTTTGGATTTTACGATATCCAAATGCCAAGTTTTATCCAAAGCAAACTGACTGAATACAGCAACAAACAACAGGGTGGCACCTTAATTGGAGTTGCGATTATGGGGTTTTTGTCTGCCCTGATTGTTGGTCCCTGCGTTGCGGCACCCTTGGCAGGCGCGCTAATTTACATTGGTCAAACAGGCGATGCAGTACTCGGCGGCATGGCGTTATTCGCCTTAAGCCTGGGAATGGGTGCCCCACTTCTCGCCATAGGGGTTTCCGCCGGAAAACTCCTGCCTAAAGCCGGAACATGGATGGATGCAGTAAAAGCGGTATTTGGCGTAATGATGCTTGCCGTCGCCATCTGGATGCTTGAGCGCATCGTGCCCGCAGCAGTTTCCATGTCATTGTGGGCGCTATTACTGATTGTGTCTGCAATCTACATGGGCGCACTGGACCCGGTAGGCGACAACAACGCCGGCTGGCGCAAGCTTTGGAAAGGTTTAGGCGTGGGAGCATTGGTCTATGGCGCCCTACTGCTGATTGGCGTTGCCAGCGGCAGTAAAGACGCATTACAACCGCTGAGCGGTGGCTTTATGACGTCAGGCTCCTCAACAGGCGCTCAACCGCACCAGGAATTGGCGTTCACTAAAATCAAAGGCATTGAAGGACTCGATCGAGAACTGGCCAAAGCAAACGCACAAGGCAAAGTAGTCATGCTGGACTTTTATGCTGATTGGTGTGTCTCCTGTAAAGAAATGGAAAAATACACATTCTCTGACGCCAGGGTTCAACAATCACTAAAAGACGTGGTTCTATTGCAGGCCGATGTCACCCTCAATGACAAACTCGACAAAGCCCTGCTCAATAGGTTTGGCATATTTGGCCCGCCATCAATATTGTTTTTTGACAAACAGGGCCAGGAACAGCGGGCTTATCGTCTCGTCGGTTTCTTAAATGCCGATAAATTCAATGCACATATCCAACGCGTATCAGAGATTTAACCTAACACAAGCAACGAAAAGCGCACGAGTGCGATATAATAAGAATCAGATGCACGTCGGCATGCCTGGGAGCAGAAGACCAATACAATGCATAAAAGCATAAACCAAGGGGTTACAGGGAAGGGGTTACATGAAATTACAACATTTTGCGTATCTACTAATATTTGTTGCCGGCTTGTGGGGTGGTAGTGAACTTGTCAAACGGATGTCCAATCAGGACGAAATACAACAAGCTACACGCGCAACGTTCAACACCCAGGTATCCAATTTTGAGTTGCCAGACCTGGAAGGCACCACTCACCAGTTTAATGAATGGGCTAACAAGGTCAGAGTGCTCAATTTTTGGGCCACCTGGTGCCCACCCTGCCGCAAAGAAACCCCCATGTTCATTGAACTGCAGGAGCAATATGGCGCACAAGGTTTACAATTTGTGGGTGTTGCAATTGACGAATCGGAAAAAGTCCAGGATTTCATTGACACCTTTGGCGTTAACTACCCTACCCTGATCGGCACTGAAAACGCCATAGAAGTGGCCAAACGATATGGAAACCGTTTCGGTGCTTTACCGTATACAGTCATCATTAATCGTCAAGGCACTATCGTGTACGCACAAAGTGGTGAAATGAGCCGAGAAAAAACCGAATCAGTTATCCGACCGCTGCTCTAGTGTCTGCGTATTATGTTGTGATTTATGTTTCGACTTATGTTTCGACGTATTGTTTCAATGATGGATAAAGCACTTATGCTGCACAAAGACCAACCCCCTTGCCAACCGGCTTGAAGGAACGCACAGGCCCCTGAGGTGGCTATACTGCAAATCACACAACCTACATTACGTCACGATGACAATCAAATCGAGGGAAAACCAATGTATATTGCAATGAACCGCTTTCGTATTGCCTTGGGCCATGAACAGGCCTTTATAGACATATGGAAAAACCGGGATACCCACCTTGCATCAGTTCCCGGCTTTAAAGAATTTCATTTATTACGGGGCGCAACCAATGAAGAGCACACATTATTTGCGTCCCACTCGGTATGGTCGTCGGAAGAAATGTTTATGAATTGGACTAAATCAGAAGCCTTTCGAAAAGCCCATGCCAATGCTGGCAGCGCTAAAGACATCTACCTGGGGCCGCCTCAGTTTGAAGGGTTTAATGTGGCAATATAAAGCAGTGTCCGTTGTGTTGATGTCATATGGCAAACAACCTGTGTTTTGCTTTGGGGCGAATAGCGTCAATACTGGTTAATGGTATTACGTTTAATATGAAAATCCTCTTGGATCAGGCAACATACCCTATTTAAAATGAGCAGCTTTTCCTCGCTTATTGCAGGATTCGAATCTGCGAGAGCCAGGTGAAAATCGCTTCCTGGTATTTTATTATCACCGGTGTACTGCTGGAGAAGGAAACTTGCAGGACTTTACCCTTTTTATAGGCGGTTTCAAATTCCATGCTGGCAGCGGACTCGTCTATTTCCAGATGGCCGTAAAACACCTGATCGCCAAAGGGCACTTCCAGGTAGGTCATCTCTGCCGGACGTTCATCGGGGTCCATCGATTTTAAAAAACTCGGTAAATTGCCCACCAGTCCTTTGATATCCGAACGGATTTTGGCGTTCTTTTGTTTCGGGTCAATCGCGTGGTGACTGATTAGCTGGATGTACACGGAGATATCCCCTTCCGGCAAATGCCAATAATCGGAGCGCTTGGCTAAAAACTCTGCAACCCATTGGTTATTGCCGTCAGCGTCAGCCGGGATTGGAATTTCAAAACTAAATGCGGTGGTGTAAAAACGCCGGGTTAGGGGTTTGCTGCCCGCTAAGGTGGTTTGCGGGGTGGCGCTCTCAAGGCGTAACGAGCTTAAAAAGTGCTCATATTGCGGAGTGAACATGGGGTGGGTATTGAAATATTGAGCTTCTCGTACCGTGCGCACAGTGAAAATTTGCTGTGCAGACAAAGGGTATAGTCGAAACTGTTGCCGGTTTCGGTGGTATTCACTATGATCATTCATAGTATTTCCACTTCCACTGAGGTAGTGCGCACCCTGCGTTTCGATTGAGAAGGTGTAAGGCGCGCTAATGACCTCGCCTTTCTCATTCATCACCGCCGGCACCACCGCATCTGACCCCGTCAAAATACTGCGGCTTAATACCACCAGCTCGGATTTTTCGCCGGAATGGGCATGGATCCAATGCTCTGCCTGCTCCAGTGTGCTAGTGGGTTTTTCTAATAAATCGGATTCAATATAAACTCTTGTGGCTAATTCAACATTACCATTTTTATCAGTACCCACAACCCCAAAGGGAAAATGCTCGGAACGTATTGAATAGGCATAGTTTGGCGCTGGAATCAACACATCCCCCATACCGGTATACTGTTCAGGTGGCAGGGTATTTGGGATCGGTACATGAGAAGACGATGGCATACAGGCTCCTAACAATAAAAGAGGGATCAAGGTGGTCTTTACAAGGGTGTTTTTAACATAAAGAGTCATATGACAAACAACCGCTGTTTTGTAGCAGGACGAATGGATTCGATAATGTCTGACACCGCCTGTTGGGTTTGCGCAATGGCCGCTTCATTTCCACAAATATCAGCGTGCACCACCTTGCCTTTGGTGATGATATCGCCCGCGGGTTTGGCCTGCTCACCTAATAGCGCTTCCTGGCTGGTTAAGGGCACGGTGCCATCGCCATCCTTGGTCTTGGTGAACGGGCTCTCTATCACATGGCTGGTATTGAGAAACAGGTGCACTTGCGTCACGGTTTCCAAACCATCGGAGCGAATCACATACGTATCCCGGTGGTGTTTTAACCCTAAAGCCTCATGAAAAGCTTTGGCCTGCCGTACTTTTTCTTCTAATTTTCTATAGCTTTCTGCTACTGATTTTAGCTTATCCTTTGGCGTAGCAGCATTCGGCCGCAAGCGCATATTATCATGGTGCCACGGCGTTTCCTCCGGCAGATAAATGTACGCATTACTGGGTAAGGGCAAGTCCTCGGCATCCACTTCGTCGATCAGCTCGTTGATCGGCTCATCGCTTACACTATCCGAGTCCCACCGGGGTTCATAGCTCACCCGGGTGAATTCCCGTTCCGTATAGGGCCTGGGTGTTTTACTGTCCGCGAAATAGCGTTTGTCACTAACCAGCCCCAGCCCCGCCTTATCATTCAGGTACACGTGCTCATAGATGTCCTCGATATCGGTGGGTTTTAATTCGGGGGGCGCGATGGTGAGCCAATCCGCAAGACTGGCAGCGGCCTGGTGCGCATAGTCATTGGTGGGCAGCAAGGCATAGGCACCCGCCAGGTTGGCCATGCGTGTAAAGTGGTAGGAACTGGTACCAAGCACTTCGGAGAAGACGTTATCGGGCCATTTCATCAGCTTGAAAGGCGGCATGCGCTCGGATTTTGCCCCAGTGATAAAGCGCCGGTAAAGCAGCGGCGAGCCGGTGGTGGGCTGGTTCAAATGCACCATTCCATATATTTTACTACCAGTCCCGTTATTCGCCTTCTCCTCAGCCCCTAACACTTCACTGGCATAACGCGCGATCAACCCGCCCTGGCTGTGGGTAACCACAATCACCTGTTCGCTGCCTGCCTCGTAATGCACGCCATTGGCCCCCAATTCCGGATACTCGGTGATGGCCTGGATGCGGTCAATCTCGGTCTTGAATTTTTTCGCTTCTTCTGTTAAGTCATTCCGCCAGTCCTGGCCCGAGGCATAACACACATAGCGGTAGTCGTTATCCTCCATTAGTTCAATGGCTTCAAGTAGCAGCACATAGTCGCTTACAGTGCCAAACCAGCCACGTTCGGCGCGGCGTTGATAAATGGCATCCAGCAACTGCTGTTTGTCGGCATAACTGCCGGCCTGCGCAACACTGTGTTTAAAATAGCGGGATTCTTTGAGCGCCTTGAGAATGCGTTGCTTGCTTTTATCCGAATGACAGGTCATCACTGATACGTGGGTACGATGCAACCGCGTCGTTTTTTCATTGATTTCATCGTCACTCCAATCACGTGCGAAGATCGCTGACCATTTACTTTTCGCATAGTATTTAACCAATGGCCCCCGGTTATCCGGGTCCCACACATAGTCCTTTTTAGGGTCCGGCTTATCAGGATTGCGTTGTGGAAGCCCCAGGCGCGAGCCAAAAATACCGGGCACAAAAATCACGGGAATGACTTTTTTCTTAAGGGGTTTATCCTCAAGGTAGACCACCGGCAGTGGTTGGGTGCGCAGACGCTTGAGAAAATAATCGCCAACGTTGGGCATTGCGCTGGCGATTGGACCTACATTAGCCGTGCTGGACTGAAAGCCAGCACCATAGCCGGATAAGTCCACTTTTTGCAGCCAATCCTTACGCAGGCCATCATCCCGGGCAATATTCTTGGCCGTTTGTTTGTCTTTGTCCGTGAATCGATCATCATTGGGCGCAATTCCGCCAAGTTTACATAAGGTATCCCACGTAAACGGTAATCTTGAATAAGCTATCTCAATGGTTTGCTCCTGACCCTCAAGCAAGTGCGGCACCACAATCTGGCTGGTACCGTGTCCTCGAGCCACGCGTTTATCACCAACACCATCTCGGGCACCTAGGTCAACGTCTCGCATTGCCCCACGTTCGTTAACAACCTGCAGTTCACGCCATAAATAACCATTTAAAAACACATAAACCCAGCCGTTATTCAGCCAGTCGGCCATGTCCCGATGATTATCAGGCGGGTCAGTGAATCGCAGGGGCAACAACGGTACCAGCACGGTTGGCCACCGGGCTTGTTGCGTAGTGTCCGCCACGGGGAGTAAGCCCTCACTCAACATGATCTGCATGGGCGAGCTGTGTTGAATGTCGATGCTATACCAAAACCTGTGCGGTACGTTTTCAACCTTATTGATCAGCCACTCAACGCGGTGCTTGTCGGCGCTTTTATTGCGGGCCGGGATACTTTCACGCCGCTTGGGTGAACTGGCGGGACTGATGGATAGTTTTCCCACCAGGTCCAGTTCGGCGTCCTGCCCGGCGATTTCCAGCTGAATTTTATAGTTGATATCCTCGGCCGGTTTTTCTTTTTTGGGCCTCGGTTGCGCCTGTGGTTTGGGGGAAGGGGTTGACTGGGGTTTTGCCGCCGGTGCAGCTGGCAGCATACCACCCCCAATGGCAGGGTAAAGGCTGAGGGCTTGACCATGCAGCGATTGCGATATCATGTTTAAATCAAAGCCATGATAACCACCGTGTAAATTGGCGTACGCTTGGCGCAAGGATTCTGCATTCAGTGGATCGGCAGCGATGCCTTGGACAAACTGCACTGCATCGGCATGTGAATCAAAACGTCTCGCCACACCGCTCATGGGCAAATGGGTTATCCAGAAATCTCCCTTTGCGGTTCTAAGCATAGGCTGTGCCAAACTTGTATCTCCCTTACGGTAGTTGCTTTGTTCTTCCCAGGTAATTCTACTTATGTATCCTCCTATAACAATGTAAATAAATCACATTTTTGCACTGTTTTTGGCCGTACTTTAGGGCAATACCCCAAAATACGGGAAATTTCAGCCCATTTAGCTCCCGCACATGCAGGCGAACGTTATGTTTGAGTAAAACCTATACACTTAAACTATGACTAAAGATACATGATTGCTTCGACCAATAACGAGCCATGTCAAAACCGACAGGACCCATGTGGCTCTCCACTCACAATAGAACCACTGATGGTAATAAGGTGTTTTATATATAACGCCACAACAATACGGTTTCCCGCATCAGTTCTCTACCCGCGAGTGATGCGCAATAGCTGGCTTAGATGTTTTAGTGCCACCCCAGCTTCTATTAAACAAATTGACATTGAGTTTGCTAACATTTGTGATAAACATGCGCCGATCTTCGGCGAATCTTCAATTACCCCCGGCTTTTAGTTATAATTTCCTGGACAATGATGTTTTGTTGGGTGATAATCCGCTGATCTGATAAGGAATGGCCAAAACTAAGTACTTTTCCAGAAGTTAGGCGATGTTCCACACAAACTCAATGCAATTCTAACCATGCCTTATGGCTTTGCCATTGTAGGCGTACACATTGGAACCACACAATGTCGGGAATTCTGGTATTACATGGACCAAATTTAAATATGCTGGGGGTGCGCGAGCCTCAGCACTACGGTCGCGCCAGCCTGGATGACATTAACAAACGCCTTGTAACACAAGCAAAAAAAGCCGGCTTTGTACTGGAAACACTACAGAGTAACGCCGAGCACGCACTGATCGATCGTGTTCAAGCGGCTTACAATACTGATACCCAGTTTATTATTATTAATCCTGCAGGATTCACCCATACCAGTGTCGCACTTCGCGACGCCTTAAGCGCTGTCGCAATTCCGTTTATAGAAATACATATATCGAATATCTATGGCCGTGAACCCTTTCGCCAACATTCGTATTTTTCTGACATCGCCCTCGGGGTTATATCCGGCCTGGGACCACAAGGGTACGAGCTTGCCCTGCAAGCCGCAATGACTCACCTTGACCAGGCTAACAGCGACGGCGCCAAAGGTACCGTTTAAAAAACGGCGCATTGAAAGCCATAACTTGAAACCAATGATTTGCGTAACACTGAAACCAACAAACTAATTACAAGCCTTTAACAATAGTGACTTATCTTCAGGTCATCTAATTTATTTTTTAACTTTTTAAAATGAAAGCAGGCACCATTTTATGGATATACGTAAAGTAAAAAAACTCATCGAGCTTCTTGAAGAATCCGGCGTTGCGGAACTTGAAATTCGAGAAGGCGAAGAGTCTGTGCGGATTAGCCGCTATAGCCAAAACACGGCGGCTGCAAACATGGTCGCCCCGATTCCGATGGCTGCGCCAGCCGCCATTGCAGCACCAGACAACACTGCCCCTGCCGTCGTGCCGGATGAAGAGCTTGCCGGTCATATTGTAAAGTCACCCATGGTTGGAACCTTCTATCGGGCGCCCTCGCCAAGCGCCAAACCTTTTGTTGAGGTTGGCCAGAGCGTGAACGCGGGTGACACGCTTTGCATTGTCGAAGCCATGAAGTTACTTAATCAAATTGAAAGTGATACCAGCGGTGTAGTTAAAGCCATACGCGTTGAAAATGGCCAACCCGTAGAATACGGGCAACCACTATTTGTAATTGAATAGCGTTAAAAACAACGTTGCGTAAAATATTTCGCACTTCTTTACTCATAACAATGACTCATAACCATGTCTCAAGAAAATACAGTGCCTAGCTATGTTTGATAAGATCGTAATTGCTAACCGTGGTGAAATTGCCTTAAGAATATTGCGCACCTGCCGTGAACTTGGCATACAAACCGTTGCAGTACACTCCACCGCTGACCGTGATTTAAAACACGTGCGCCTTGCGGATGAGTCCGTGTGCATCGGCCCCGCCCCTTCCATTGACAGCTACCTGAATATTCCGGCCTTAATCAGCGCCGCAGAGGTAACGGATGCCGTGGCAATTCACCCAGGCTATGGTTTTTTGGCTGAAAATGCAGACTTCGCCGAACGCCTTGAGCAAAGCGGCTTCATTTTTGTTGGCCCTCGTTCAGAAACTATTCGCTTAATGGGCGACAAGGTTTCAGCCATTGCGGCAATGAAAAAATCAGGCGTGCCTTGTGTACCAGGCTCCGATGGCCCCTTGGATGATGACGCTGAACGCACCCTTACAATTGCAAAACAAATTGGTTACCCCGTCATTATTAAAGCAGCGGCCGGTGGCGGCGGGCGCGGCATGCGGGTCGTCCACAGTGAATCCAACCTGTTAAATGCCATTGTACTCACAAAAAGTGAAGCGGCAGCGGCCTTTGGAAGTGATGTGGTTTACCTCGAGAAGTTTCTGGAAAATCCTCGCCATATCGAAATTCAGATATTAGCCGATCAACACGGTAATGCCATCCACCTTGGTGAGCGAGATTGCTCAATGCAACGCCGACACCAAAAAGTCGTCGAAGAAGCGCCTGCTCCTGGCATTAGCGCAGAGTTACGCGATAAAATTGGCACTCGCTGCGCAGAGGCCTGCAAACAAATTGGTTATTTAGGCGCTGGCACATTCGAGTTTTTGTACGAGAATGGCGAATTTTACTTTATCGAAATGAATACACGCATCCAGGTGGAACACCCGGTGACTGAAATGGTAACCGGCGTTGACATCGTTAAGGAACAAATCCGGGTGGCCGCTGGCGAACATCTGTCTTACACGCAGGACGACATTGTTATACGCGGGCATGCACTGGAATGCCGCATTAATGCCGAAGACCCTCATTCGTTCATGCCGTCGCCGGGTCTGATTACTGAGTTTCATGCACCTGGCGGGCTGGGTATTCGGGTAGACTCTCACATCTATAACGGCTATCGGGTACCTCCCTATTATGACTCGATGATCGGCAAATTAATTGCTTATGGCGAAACGCGGGACGCCGCCATAGCCCGCATGATTACAGCCTTAAGTGAGTGCGTTATTGAAGGTATCAAAACCAATATCCCCCTTCATCAGGAAATATTTCAGGATAGTGCCTTCAGAACAGGTGGCACCAACATTCATTATCTTGAAAAGAAACTTGGCCTGTGACCGGGACAAACCCCGTTAGGGTAAACCCAGCAACTAATTTCCAGCCCATATTTGTAGCACATACTTGCAGCACATAGGCTCCAATTGATCGACCTAATGTAGTGTATCGAATAAAATGCAGCTCCCACGCCGCCATGCCCTCGCCCAAATAATTCGTTGTGACAATACCTCGTTCGCAGGGAATACCAACAAAATGGCAGCACCGTGGCAACGAATCGGGCGCGGCCCTACAGACAAAACGCTAAAAACCCAGCTGCGCTATTGCCCTTTCTTGCGTAGACCCGCAATACCGTTACTCATGCGTTCAGTTATGCCCTAAGCTAGAATGTTGAGAACACACCAAATCGATGAATTATTAGCGCTTTGTAAAAACCATCTTTTATTCGATACATTATACAAGGGGTGGCATCATGCCATGGATTCAACTGACATTTAACACCAATAAAGAGACTGCCCCTGTACTTTCGGACGCACTGAGCAATCTGGGAGCGGCCTCAGTAACATTACAAGACGCTGCCGATCAACCCTTGCTGGAACCCGGTGTTGGTGAAACCCCACTGTGGCAACAGGTTATTGTCACCGGTCTATTCAGTCCTGAGCTGGATATCGACGGTATTATTCACGCCTTATCAGAAACCATTGCCCCGCTGCCTCACTGGGAGCAAACGCAATTAGATGACAAAGTGTGGGAACGAGAATGGATGCAACACTTTCACGCCATGAAGTTCGGTGAACGCACCTGGATATGTCCAAACTGGGAAACACCCCCCGATTCAGACGCAGTAAATATCTTCCTCGACCCGGGACTGGCCTTTGGTACAGGTACTCACGCCACCACCGCACTTTGCCTGCAATGGCTGGATGAACATATTAAATCCGGTGAAACCGTAATCGACTTTGGCTGCGGTTCCGGCATATTGGGCATCTGCGCGCTCAAACACGGGGCATCAAGGGTATGGGCAATTGATAACGACCCGCAAGCCATCATCGCCACTGGCGATAATGCCCGTAAAAATAAGGTAAGCGACAAGATTGAAGCATCACTGCCCGGTCATTACCCCGAGCATCTCGTTGACATTATCCTCGCAAATATTCTCGCCGCGCCCTTACTGGAGCTCGCACCACTGTTTGCTGAGCGGGTTAAACCCGGGGGTTTTGTCATATTGTCCGGCATATTAAACAACCAGGCCCAAACCATTATAAACGCCTACCAATCCTGGTTTCAGCTAAGTTCAGAAGCACACCAGGATGATTGGGTACGTCTCGCATTTGAACGGTTCCATACACACGAGAAACCGTTATAATGCGTTTTTTTAAGTGATGAATAACACCGATTGGCGCTATAATTTACGAAGATGGTGGCATGATCAATCGCTGCAATTCGCTAAAGACAAGACACCAGTGGTTGAATGAATCAAGCCAGGTAACAAAAAATAAAACAACGATAAAACGATACTGAATTAAGAATACATTGTTTAATTCGCCGATGTTTACTTTAACCTCGATTAATCTAGGTTAAACCAAAGACTTAGCAATTGATTTAAAATGTATTTTACGGGAATATCGATTTATTAAAGCGAACGCAGCCAATACGCGCCCACCGTTAGCTTATATTGGAACGGACAACGATAATGCTCCATGCAGTATTCGACCTAACACCACGGCACCGCCGTTACCAATGGCGCGGATATTGCTACGCCTAAAACGGCAGTCGTATGCAACATTAAACAACCAAAACAGTGGATTATGTATACCCAGTGCCCCAAATGTTTAACTTATTTTCAGGTTTCCGCCGATCATCTTAAAGTCGCGCAAGGAAACGTACGCTGCGGCCAATGCCGTAACGTGTTTAGCGCATTGGGCAATTTAACGGAATTACCGCCTCAACACGGCAGTCAGGAACAGAACTCAGGCAAAGCTACGGCGAATGCCGGGACTGATTCTGCAAAATCGTCCCAACAGAGCAACTTAAGTGACGCTATTGCGGCGATTCAGGCATTAAATCAGTCCTCCGAAAAATTACACCTGCTATCAGAAAGTAAACCGCGTTATACGCATCCGTTGGGCGGTGACTCAACCATCAAACACGAGGCAACATCCGCAGGCAATAATTCCATTGCCCGAAAGTTTCTCCATCCCGACCCGATGGATTCCCACGAAAATATTCCCGAACTAAACTCTGAAGAAATGCCGGAGGAATTCAATGACTTTAATTTTGATGAAGCACTAAAAGCGGTTGATGAAATCGGCATCGATAACGATGCCATTAGCGCACCAGACGATAGCCCAATACATTATGGCACCGAAGATGATGAAGACATTACCCCCGACATCGATGGCTCGTACTTAGTCGAAGACTACGCCTCATCGCCTCAGGAACCTTACATCGACCAGACAAAAGAAACGTCGCAGCCTGTCATCAAAAGCATACAACAACCGGCCCATGAAACCATTGAGGATACCGTGGAGCAGACGGACATTACTGACACTGCCGCACGCGCCGAAAAAAACGAAAAAACAACTGACGAATCCCTTGAAGAAACTATAAAAAAAATAACACTCCCAGATCTGGAATTGCCAGAAAAACCAGCATTTTCACCTGAAAAAAACAAAATCAGCAGCCCTACTGCAGCACAATTAAAAAATATCCCATCACTCCCAAAACAACTCATTGACGACTTCCGGCAGGATCACCCTATGTTGATTTCAAATTATAGATCGATTATTACCTGGGGCATGGGCAGCTTAATGCTAATGTTTGTATTTCTCGGCCAAACAGTTTACTTCAAGCACAACGAGCTTGGGCAGATCAACCAACTAAGGCCCTGGATTGCATTTTTCTGTCAATACACCAGCTGTGAACTCCCAATGCAGACGGATATCGCTCAGTTTGAACTACTTGGCCAGGATATTCGCAGCCACCCGACCACAAACCGTGCGTTACAGGTCAGCGCCACCATCATCAACAACGCACCCTACACTCAACCTTATCCGGGACTGCAACTAAACTTCTCTGATATTAACGGCGAGAAGGTTGCTGTTCGAAATTTCAAGCCGTCTGAATACGTCACTGACGACCACAATGCCGGGGAAGGTATGGAGCCGAACACACCCTTTCAAATCGAACTGGAAATCATTGACCCTGGCAAAAAGGCCATTAATTTTGAATTTGATTTTTTCTCAATGTAGCCAGGCAGCTACCAAGACTTTAGACCAACGTCAAGTAAAGTTTTCACAAAAAGAAAAAAGTTACAAAATATCAAAAGAACCACTTTATCCTTAAACGGTTAGCGAGTATTATTTGTCTTCCATTACACCTCCTGCTAAAAAATAGTGCAGCAATATGCAAATCGGTCCTTACAAACTCGAGAACAACCTAGTGTTGGCACCTATGGCAGGTGTTACTGACAGGCCGTTTCGCCAGCTGTGTAAAAAGTTAGGTGCGGGATTAGTCGTATCTGAAATGGTCTCATCTAACTCTTTGCTCTGGGGGAGTGCCAAAACCAAGCGCAGAGCCAACCATGATGGAGAGACAGAACCTAAGTCAATCCAAATTGCAGGGGCTGACCCAAAAATGATGGCCGATGCTGCACGCTATAACGTTGATAATGGCGCGCAGATCATTGACATCAATATGGGTTGCCCGGCTAAGAAAATCTGCAATGTCATGGCAGGTTCCGCGTTATTGCAGGACGAACCCCTGGTTAGTCGTATACTGGATGCCGTAGTGGCCGCAGTTGAAGTACCTGTAACCCTGAAAATCCGCACCGGGTGGGACAAACTAAACCTGAACGGTGTGCGAATAGCGAAACTGGCAGAAAGTGCAGGTGTACAAGCCCTTTCTGTTCATGGTCGTACGCGCGCATGCGGATATCGAGGCGATGCAGAATACCTGACCGTTGCCGCAATCAAAGCCGCTGTTTCCATACCGATTATTGCAAATGGTGATATTAATACGCCGGAAAAAGCGAAATTGGTATTGGAATCTACAGGCGCCGATGGCATTATGATTGGACGTGCGGCTCAGGGTCGCCCTTGGATCTTTCGGGAAGTAGCACATTTTCTGAAAACAGGGGATAATCTACCTGAGCCGAGTGTTACGGAAGTTCGCAACATTCTTCTCGAGCATCTGCGAAATCTGTATGCGTTTTATGGAGAACATACAGGTGTTCGTGTAGCACGGAAGCATATATCATGGTACAGCAAAGGCCATCCACACGGCGCTACATTCCGCCAAATGGTGAACCGCGTTGATACCATTGAGAAGCAGTTACAACTAACTCAGGAATTTTTCGATAAACTAATGATGCGAGAGGAACTTGCAGCATGACAACTGAGCTACCCTCAGCACTTGAAAAACAAGAATCCGTTGATACCTTGGACAGCGGACAATCATTAGCCGACCATATAAAAGAGGTCTTACAAAACTACTATAAAGATTTGGACGGGCATGAACCGGCACATCTTTATCAGTTGGTTTTACAAGAAGTTGAACGCCCGTTACTGGAATCAGTAATGCAATATACCCGTGGAAACCAGAGCAAAGCTTCGATTGTACTGGGGTTAAACCGCGGAACATTACGCAAAAAATTAAAGCAATACGACATAAAATAAGGATTGTGTACCAGCTCGTAACGGTATACCGATAATCCATATGTAATTTTTATATGTACAACTTCGCTCAGATACGTGGACTTGTACTAATCGTATTGTGGCGATCAACGGTCAGGCTAACAAATGTTTTCCGCCTCTCGCGGAGAATCGCGAATGGCTTGACTGTTGACGCCTCAGGCAATAGATTAATCAACTACGCCTAATGGGTATAGTGCTGCTAATACCACAATCGCCGCCACAAAAGCCGTCGCAAAATATAAGTGGCGTACAGGCAATATAAACTGCAATTTTGCACTACAGCTTTGCACCATAATGTTAGTGCAGCGTAGGAAATGCGATCATACAGCAGCAGGCAGGGTGAGCTCCTGAGGGCGGCCAACACAGGGTGGCGATTACCGTTAAACGATATGCAATTGCCTCTCCCTCGGCTTCATTATGGACATTGACGGCGCAATACTCGATTAAAACCTCAACGGCAATCACAAAATAAATATACCGAGCCTAAAAACAACCATACTTTCCACGCAAAGCATAGGCATAATAAAAATTACAGGCGCCGCCACGCACAGCATAGCGCTCAGAATCAGTGCTGATTTTGCGGCGCATACTAAACGACACCTATCGACAACAATATCGACAAAATAACAATGATTACAACCATTATGGCTGATAATTATGGTTGATAATTATGACTGATAATAACGGGCCTTTTTCGTAGCGCCCATAACTTCCGATAATTTTTTATTCCCGATAACGTAAATTTACTTAACCTACAACCTAACCCACAAGTAACGACATAGGCACATCATGAATGCAGTAAAGCGAGCCATTATTAGCGTATCAGATAAGACCGGAATTGCCGAATTTGCCGAACAGCTGCAAAAGCGGGGCATTGAAATCCTATCCACCGGCGGCACAGCCAAGTTATTGAGCAAGCATGGTATCGCCACAACCGAAGTATCGGACTATACCGGCTTTCCCGAAATGATGGACGGACGAGTTAAAACCCTGCATCCAAAGATCCATGGTGGCATCCTGGGCCGTCGCGGCCTCGACGAACAGATTATGCGCGACAATCAAATAAACCCCATTGACCTGGTCGTAGTGAACCTGTACCCCTTCGAGGAAACCACTGCAAAACCCGATTGCACCTTGGCAATGGCCATTGAAAACATCGACATTGGTGGTCCTACCTTATTACGCGCGGCGGCAAAAAACCATGCCTCAGTCACGGTAGTAGTAAATCCCAGTGATTACCAAAATGTACTCGCGGAATTACAGGATAACAACGGCATGGTAAGCGAGCAGGTCCGCTTCGACCTGGCCGTCAAAACGTTTGAACATACTGCCCGTTATGACGCCAACATTGCAAATTATCTGGGCTTGTTACTCGAACCCGAAGCACCGCAACAATTCCCTCGAACCTATAATACCCAGTTCGCGAAGAAACAGGATTTACGTTACGGCGAAAACCCGCATCAATCAGCCGCTTTTTACATCGACACGGCTAACGCGACCAATCAACCACATAACGCGAGTGTTTCAACCGCACGACAATTACAGGGCAAAGAATTGTCGTTTAATAATATTGCCGATACCGACGCCGCCCTGGAGTGTGTCAAACAATTCGAGCAACCCGCCTGTGTCATCGTAAAACACGCCAACCCTTGCGGTGTTGCCATTGGTAATGACATAAACCTGGCGTATGAGCGTGCATACCAAACGGACCCAACCTCCGCCTTTGGTGGCATAATTGCGTTTAATCGCACGTTGGATGCTAAAACCGCAACCAACATCCTGGACCGCCAGTTTGTGGAAGTGATCATTGCTCCCGAAGTGGATGAAAGCGCAATTTCCGTGCTAAAGCACAAAAAAAACATTCGCGTACTTATTTGCGGCAACTGGAATGGTGAAACAAAAGCGCACGACTTCAAGCGAGTCAATGGTGGATTATTAGTACAGGACCAGGATCTTGCCATGGTAACGCCAGAGCAACTTAAGGTCGTCACCCAACGGCAACCCACCGAAGCAGAATTACAGGACTTGTTATTTTCCTGGAAAGTAGCCAAGTTTGTAAAATCCAACGCCATCGTTTATGGCAAGGATTGCATGACCATTGGCATAGGAGCCGGACAAATGAGTCGGGTCTATAGTGCCCGGATCGCGGCGATAAAGGCAGCTGATGCTGATTTACAGGTTGAAGGTGCGGTGATGGCCAGTGATGCTTTTTTTCCATTCAGAGATGGCCTGGACAGCGCAGCAGACGTTGGTGTTACGGCTGTGATTCAGCCCGGTGGCTCAATGCGCGACGATGAAGTTATCGCTGCAGCTGACGAACATAACATTGCCATGGTTTTTACGGGTATTCGCCACTTTCGACACTAGGTGGGAATTGTTCCATAAACCAATGCGCTATAATCCAATGCTCCATAAACCAAGAGTGTTTTACTCCAAAGGCATTATCTAAATGAACGTGTTAATTATTGGCAGTGGCGGCCGAGAACATGCGCTGGCTTGGAAAGCAGCGCAATCAAACGACATAAACCGTGTATATGTTGCGCCTGGCAATGCCGGCACGGCCCTGGAACCATCTGTGGAAAATATTGAAATTGCAGTCGATGATATTGCGTCGCTCTGTGCATTCGCCGCCGATAATAAAATCGACCTGACCATCGTTGGCCCCGAAGTACCCCTGGTGCTCGGCATCGTGGATTCATTCAAACAAGCAGGGCTTAGATGCTTTGGCCCCAGTAAAGCGGCTGCACAACTGGAAGGATCAAAATCGTTTACCAAGGATTTTCTGGCACGGCATAACATACCAACGGCAGCCTATCAGACATTCACTGACTATGATGCCGCACTTGAATACTTAAATGAGCAGACCTTTCCTATCGTCATCAAAGCCGATGGGCTTGCTGCGGGCAAAGGCGTCATCATTGCCCAGGACTTACAGCAAGCCACTGACACCGTTAAGGACATGTTAGCCGGTAATGTATTTGGCGAAGCCGGGCACAGGGTTGTTATTGAAGCGTTTTTACACGGTGAAGAAGCCAGTTTTATTGTTATTGTCGACGGTAAAAATATCGTACCCCTGGCAACCTCTCAGGACCATAAGGCTCGTGATGATGGTGACGCCGGCCCAAACACTGGCGGCATGGGAGCCTATTCTCCTGCGCCGGTAGTAACACCTGCCATTCATGCCCGCGTACTAAAAGAAATCATCGCCCCTACGGTTTCCGGCATGGCCGATGAAGGATATCCCTATGTGGGTTTTTTGTATGCGGGCCTAATGATAGCCCCCGATGGTACACCGAAAGTGCTCGAATATAATTGCCGTTTTGGTGACCCGGAGACCCAACCGATCATGATGCGCATGGAAACGGATCTGGTTGCATTGTGCAACGCTGCACTCGACGGTAAACTCGCAACAATAACCACCGAGTGGGATTCCCGCGCAGCCGTTGGCGTTGTAATGGCCGCTGGTGGCTACCCTGGCAATTATGCAAAAGGCGACCCTATTAGCGGCCTGCCAACGCCGGATAAAACATCCGCAGCCCCGAATACAACAATCATGACGAAAGTGTTTCATTCAGGCACTCGACAAATAGATGGCCAACTCGTCACGAATGGTGGACGTGTCTTGTGTGTGGTGGGCTTGGGTGATAATGTCAGCGAGGCACAATCGCAAGCCTATGAGCTTGTGGATCAAATTCATTGGAATAACGCGTATTTTCGCCGTGATATTGGCTACCGCGCCATCGCCCGCGAAGCAGCTGCCAACAATACCGATAGCCCGGGTAAAAACCAACATTAAACCCACAGTATAAATAGTCAAAACGCAGGCAGCCGATTGAACCACTGGCAACTCAAACAGGCATCCGCTTATATCCAGCAAGGCGGGATCCTCGCATACCCTACCGAGGCGGTCTATGGCCTGGGTTGCGACCCCTATAATCCGGATGCCGTGTTACGCCTCTTGAAATTGAAACAACGGTCTATCGACAAAGGCTTGATTTTGGTGGCCGCAAATTACGATCAGCTCGACCCTTTTGTCATGCCACTGAGCAACGCCATCAAACGTAAAGTACTCGCCAGTTGGCCGGGCCCCATCACCTGGATATTACCTGCCCGCCCAGAGGTGCCACACCATCTTACGGGTCGGCACACCAGTATTGCTATACGGGTATCAGCCCACCCCGTCATAAAGGCTCTTTGCACAAAAATCGACCAAGCCCTGGTGTCCACTAGCGCAAACATTAGCGCCCGCCCCTCAGCACGCTCAGCATTAGCCGTACACGCCATTTTTGGGCAAAAAATAGACTACATACTGCCAGGAAAGCTCAGTGGCACCGGAAAGCCCAGCGAAATACGCGACGCGCTCAGTGGCGCCATCATTCGACCCGGTTAAGCCTAAATAATCGTTTACAAGACAATCACTTAACGAATAGCTTGGGGAATACTCCAGATCCTGGCTTAAGCAATGCTTTGATTAATCGCCTTACCACCTAAACAACGTCCTTACCTGTCCGATATAGCCATCGTAACCACCACGAGTCTCGTTTAATTCCGGGCGCCACCGCCCCCTGAAACGACCAGCAATGCAGGTTAAAGATGCTAAACGATTGTAACTTCAACTCATTTTCGATAGTAACCCCTCACTTCCCCGGGTTTTGCCGCCCAGTTCCAGAAATTGTGTTGAGCAAAACTACCTCTCGTGGCAGGCTTGACTTAAAAATATTTACCATTATATTATAATATTAGATATTACTTAATTTACTGGCTTTATGCATGAATCGATTTGATGCATGAATCAAAATATGGAGATCTCTGATGTCACTGATACCTAACTTCCCCCACGATGGTGTAATCACCATCAATCGCGTCATTTTAAAACCTGATTTTAGCGTCGATGACCTACAAGAACGCGTCGCCATGCTGTGTGAAAACGTTAAAACTTATCACTCAGAAACCGGCTTTATTGGTGGTATGGTTGCCTTGAATACCGGCGCAATATCCAACGAAGGCAGCACGGTTGGACAAGCGATAGCCAGCCCACTCAAGGATAAAGAGGCATTGATCATTACCTTTTGGACATCATTTGAAAACCACGAAGAGTCGCATAAAAGCGATACTTTTCAACCATTATTTGAGCAGGTATTAGCACTTTGTGAAAATGGCAACGAAGAAATTGCCTATACCATGCTTTGGTCCGGCGAAGCCTATTCCCCAGAACAAGTCGAAGCAGCTAAGGCAGCCAAGGCAAAATACGCATAACCCCTTCTCCAATTGCCTGCCCAGAACGGTTAACCAGAATTTCTGGTTAACCGTTTCTTAACCCGCGACGCCCACCGTACTCACACTCAATTTTCCACCGGTAATGCTGGTCGCTAATCTACCTCAATTTGTGTAAGATTCCGCTTGTATTGATGTTAAGGAGCAAGCATGACTACAGCAAATAATTCCATAAACACTGAAACGATTAAAGCCTATCTTCTTGATTTACAGCACCGTATTTGCGCTGGCCTGGAACAAGCAGACAAACAGGCAACATTCATGGAAGATGCCTGGGACCGGGAAGAAGGTGGTGGTGGGCGTTCACGTGTGATGACGGATGGCGAGTTTTTTGAACAGGCAGGGGTAAACTTTTCACATGTTTTTGGCAGTAGTATGCCAGCGTCAGCAACGGCACACCGCCCGGAGTTAAGTGGCCGGCAGTGGCAGGCAATGGGTGTTTCGCTGGTGATTCACCCCAAAAACCCTTACGCACCCACCTCCCATGCAAATGTCCGGTTTTTTATCGCCACCAAAGACAATGCGGACCCCATCTGGTGGTTTGGCGGCGGCTTTGACCTAACCCCCTACTATCCCTTTAAGGAAGATGTCGTACACTGGCACCAGGTAGCGAAAGACGCCTGCGACCCGTTTGGTAAAGACACTTATTCCCGATACAAAAAATGGTGTGATGACTATTTTTTCCTTAAACACCGCAACGAAACCCGAGGCGTTGGCGGTTTGTTTTTTGACGACTTAAATGAAGGCGGGTTTGAGCATTGCTTTGGTTTTATGCAAAGCGTTGGCGACCATTACCTCGAGGCATATTTACCGATTATTGAACGGCGCAAAAACACGCCCTATGGTGAGCGCGAACGCGACTTCCAATTGTATCGACGTGGACGATATGTGGAATACAATTTGGTTTATGATCGTGGCACCTTATTTGGCCTGCAGACGGGAGGCCGTACCGAATCAATATTAATGTCATTGCCGCCATTGGTAAAATGGCGTTACAACTGGCAACCCCAGGCAGGCTCCCCCGAAGCGGAATTATACGCGACCTACCTGAAGCCTCAGGACTGGCTGGGGCTGGAGCAGCCTTGATCAGACGAACCGCCAGTTTGGCCACACCCAATGACCATCGTGTGTGATGCCGTAATATGTCCGGTTCAGGAAATAACACCCTACGCATCATTGGTGGCCGCTGGCGGGGCAGAAAAGTCAGCTTTGCCGATGTACCCGGACTTCGCCCCACCCCTGACCGGGTCAGAGAAACCCTGTTTAACTGGCTGCAAACCAATATTTCCGGTGCTCGCTGCATGGATTTATTTTCCGGTAGCGGCGCGTTAGGACTAGAGGCTTTGTCACGGGGCGCTGAATTTTGCTTATTTATTGATTCTCATAGCAAAGCAGTCTCGCAAATTCAGGAAAACCTTACGTTATTACAGCCTGATATCAATAGTGGCACCGGGACACCACCAATACGCAAACAGCATCATAATGTACTGGCAACCAATACATTGTCGTATTTGACACAAAATCGCTTTGCTGAGCAATATGACCTGGTTTTCGTGGACCCTCCATTCGCCATGGACTGTATCACCACCTGCTGCCAATTCCTGGAAAACCACCAATGGCTATCCCCAAATGCCATCATTTACCTCGAATCCCCACATGCGCTTGATACGCAGCATCTACCTGATAAGTGGCAACTATATAGACATAAACGAGCAGGGAACGTACACTACCACTTGGCAATACGTACAACTCCGTAACGTTATATTCACCAGATACCCTCCCATCAATAATTGCGCAAGGAAACAGTGATGGCATCAATTACAGCGGTCTACCCTGGCACATTTGACCCAATCACGAAAGGCCATACAGACCTGGTAATACGCGCCTCGCAATTGTTCGAAAACCTCATTGTGGCTGTTGCTGCCAACCCGGGCAAAACCCCTACGTTTACCCTGGAAGAAAGGCTCGCCATGGCCAATGAGGTGTTGGCTGACTGTAATGACGTGCAAATTTTACCGCTGACCGGGCTACTGGTTGAATTCGCAAAAAAACACCACGCCAAGGTGATCATTCGTGGTTTACGTGCAGTATCCGACTTTGAATATGAATTCCAACTGGCGGGCATGAACCGCAAGCTTGCACCGGAGGTGGAGACAATGTTCCTAACCCCGGCAGAAAAATATGCCTACATTTCCTCAAGCCTGGTGCGGGAAATAGCCGCACTTGGCGGCGATGTTTCGTCGTTTGTCCACGAAAACGTCATGGATGAACTACAACGGCGGTTGCGCTAGAATCATCCCGGTATTCGCAGATCCTAGTCATGCAGCCTGCTATTTTCACCCAAGTGAACCCCTCTGTGGTAACATGTAGTGCTATCCCTGGCAGGGTTGGAAAAGCGCTGCCATAAAGGTTTTATCCCGGATACTCGAAACACCGTCGTATATCGATGGTCCTATTATTCTATGAGCGACTATCATTACGGGAAGGGAAAGTAGCTACGGGAATAGCGTTATGTGAAATGGTTGCCTAAAACAACCGCATCACCAGCAACGCCGTAGCGCATGATGTGTAATCAATACTGTGCAAAAAGTTATTTTATAGTGAGCGTTGAATATGGCTTTAATAATTACTGACGAATGCATAAACTGCGACGTGTGTGAACCGGAATGCCCTAATGGTGCCATTACCCAGGGGGATGAAATTTACGTCATTGACCCGAAATTATGCACTGAGTGCGTCGGCCATTACGAAACCTCCCAGTGCGTTGACGTTTGCCCAGTGGACTGCATTCCGCTGGACCCAAATTACAAAGAAACGCAAGACGAGTTAATGGATAAATATCACCGCCTGACCTCTCAATCAGCATAAACACGCTACAGCACTGTTCCCTGTTTAAGATGATGCGTTTAAGACAATATGTTTAGCTCACGATATTCAGCTCAATACGTTTAGGTCACCGTGTATAGCACCACCACCATTACCCAATCGCGGTCCTGGATTATGTTTAATGCCGCTATTGCCTTCCTAAAAAAAATCATAAAGGGCCCGTTATCGGGCCTTTTTGCTAATGCCGATTTTAACATTGCCATTTTGACATTGCGATAATGCACAAAGGAAATCACAACATGATGCACCCATTTCGAAACATTGCGTTAATCCTGGTTTTATTATGCGTTGCCCAACTACCCTTGAGCGTTTTGGCAAGCACACTACCCGCCGCCGGTATCGCCACGGCGCATCCTGCTGCAACAGAGGCAGGCCACGAAATTCTCGCCGCAGGCGGTAACGCATTTGATGCGGCAGTTGCTATTTCCGCATCACTGGCGGTTGTGGAACCGATGAGCTCAGGTCTGGGTGGTGGTGGATTCTGGTTGTTACACCGTGAAAAAGACAACTTTGACACCATGATTGACGGCCGAGAAAAAGCACCTAACGCTGCTCACCGCGACATGTATCTGGACAAAGAAGGTAACGTGATTCCAGACCTGTCCATTACCGGCCCATTATCTGCCGCGATTCCGGGGCTACCTGCAGCCATTGTGCACCTCTCCAAAAAATACGGCCGGTTATCACTGAAAGCCAGCTTGCAACCCGCCATTCGCCAAGCACGCAATGGATTTAAGGTTAATGAACATTACCAACGCA
>Ga0316204_10001287_pt1 | contig 71537 bp, 59 predicted proteins | sample 6monrhotite_MG_2_FD_205661 | JGI IMG/M metagenome (GOLD analysis project Ga0316204, IMG submission 205661) | Microbial mat bacterial communities from mineral coupon in-situ incubated in ocean water Damariscotta River, Maine, United States -... | ecosystem: Environmental > Aquatic > Marine >...
TTTTGTTTATCAAACAAAAAGAAATCTTTATCAAAATACTGATCGAAGATATTCTCTATTTCCATTCCGATATGAAGTATATCGATATTTATACTTCTGATAGTCGATTTACTATACGATATACACTATCGGATATCGTTGCTAAGTTTAAACAACACTATTTTATGCAAATACACAGGTCCTATATTGTGAATATAAATAAAGTGAATCAAGTCGGACCTAATTATATTATTATGAAGGATCAAAAATTACCCTTGGGCCCTTCGTTTAAAAAAGAGTTCTTAAATCGTTTTAAGTTCTTGAAATAATTATGTTACCCCTAGTACGTAATTGGAACATATTGTTAAACCCCTATAGTTTAACATCGCCCCGGAAAATACTATAATGTCTCATCGAAACGAACCTTATTGGCAATATGCTATATCTCAATGTAAAGAATATATAGCTTTTTCTATCATTGCCTTATTTGTGCTAACAAGAAGTTCTTGTTATGGGGTTGAGATTTCATATAAAAGTGAAATATTTCTCCAAAAAACCACGGATACACTGCGAAGTTCTCCAGACCGACTTGCTGATCTCGAAGTGCTTATACTAAAGAATACAGATGAGGATAAAAATGTGTATCAAAAACATGTATCTGAGTATGTTCATTTAGCTGTGCAATACAAAGAATATGAAAGAGCAACAGGGTTACTTATTACTGTTTTAGAAAGATTTCAATCCTTTCGTGCACTCCCAATATATCTTGAATTATGCCACCTTGTGGTTCCTTTTCTTTCTGCTGATGTTATGGGGCATAGTAACCTGCCAAAGTTCTATTTAAGTATGGGAAATGCATACCGCGGATTGCGGAGAAAAGAAGAACAAATACTTTATTACTCCAAGGTTATAGACCTAAATAGCACTAAAGATTCCTTATCTACCGCACAGGCATTATTTATTAGGGGGCAATCATATTCTTGGTCTGGAAAATTTCTAAATGCACTAGAAGATTATGTGCTTTCTGCTGAATACTTTAATCGCTTAAATGACCCATTCGGAGCTATTAATGTGGAGGAAGGTGTATTATTATTACTGAGAAGAAATGGCTTTGGAAAAGAAATAATACCAAGAAGATTAAGGCTTATTGAAAAAATTAAAGACTTAAAGAAGCAAAAAATAACAAATAAATTCCCTATCACCTTACCGCTTGAATATTTAAATTTAGCGTCCGATTATCAAGTTGACGGTAACCTTGATCAATATGAACATTTCTTGCTCAAAGCTCTAGAAGAAGTACAGAAAGAAGAATATTCGCAACAAAAGTTTGAATACTTATATATAACTTGTTATGCTGAACTTGCTGATCTCTATTTAAAAAAGGACCTTAAAATTGCTTCAAAATATTTACAAAAATCTGGAGAGTATATCACACCTGGTAGATACCCGAAGAACACCTATCATTTATTACTATATACTATAAAGAAAGTGAAGTTTCTGGTGGCCTTTAAAAAATATACTGAGGCCATACAAATACTGGAAACACTTTTAAAAAGCACGTCTATACGGGAAGTGAAACAGTTAAGTGAAATATATAAGCTTATGTCTAATATCTATTCCATTAAACGACAAGATCAAAAAGCGTTGACATATTACCTGTTATTTCAAAATTTAAACGATTCTATTTTTAGCGTTTCAAAGACGAATTCTCTTGCCTATTATCAAACATTATATGACAGTGAAAAAAAGGAAAAAGAAATCGTTAATCAAGAATTGAGCATTGCATCCCAAGAAAGTATTATTGCTACACAAGGCAGACAACAAGGTTATTTTGTTATTGGATTGTTTGTATTACTAATTGTACTCTTAGGAGTGTTCTTCTTCATCAAAAGAATTCGGACAGAAAAGAGAAAAGTGGCTGAGTCACTATTTGAAAAAGAACTATTACTCAAAGAGATTCATCATCGTGTAAAAAACAATTTACAAATTGTGTATGGGCTATTATACAAGCAATCCAGAGTCTCCGACGATCGCGCTTTTAAAAATTTGATGGAAGATGCGCAAAGCAGAATCAAATCTATGGCCATCATCCATGAAAAATTATATCGTAATAATAGTTTTAGTGAGATAGACATGAAAGGCTATGTTTCTGAACTTATTAAAGACATTGACCGTTCGTATACAACCGATTCTAATATTAACGTAACATTGCAAATGACAGTTACAAAGTTCCATATTGATATAGCTATTCCGCTTGGACTTATTTTGAATGAGTTGATCTCTAATGTATACAAACATGCGTTTCCTTCTGGAAAAGGAAATATGTGGATATCCCTAACACAGTATAACGGACAACATCAAATCACGGTAAAAGATGATGGTGTTGGGGTGCCAGAAGGTCTGGATTTTAATAAAAGTTCTTCCTTAGGCATGAATCTAGTTACTGGCCTGTGCCATCAAATCCGAGCGAGTTTTGATTACCAAAATAATACCGGGAGTGAATTTACCATTGTATTGAATGATTCTTTATAAACAAAAAGCCGATACTTAAAAGTATCAGCTTTTGTTTTGATTATAAGATTCCTCACATTCGTTCGGAATGACGACTATGGCTATCCTCCAAAGTCATCAAATCTGATGTTCTCGTCTGGAATACCAAAATCTTCTCCCATTTTTTGAACGGCATTATTCATTAATGGAGGTCCACAGAAATACAATTCAATATCTTCTGGTGAATCATGATGATTTAGGTAGTTATCTATTACACAATTGTGAATGAATCCTACAAATCCATCTCCTTTTCCCTCAATTCCATCTTTAATTTTCCAATTATCTTCCTCTAAAGGCTCAGATAATGCTAAGTAAAATTTAAAGTTAGGAAAGTCTTTCTCTAATTTATAAAAATGATCTAGGTAGAATAATTCTCTTTTGGAACGTCCTCCATACCAATAGGTTACTTTTCTTCCCGTTTTTAAGGTTCTGAACAAGTGGTATAAATGTGAACGCATTGGTGCCATACCTGCTCCTCCACCTACATACAACATTTCAGCATCGGACTCATTAATGAAAAACTCACCGTAAGGTCCTGAAATGGTTACTTTATCTCCCGGCTTTTGCGCAAAAATATACGATGATGCTATTCCTGGATTTACATCCATCCATCCGTTTTTAGCACGATCCCATGGTGGTGTAGCAATACGTACATTTAACATAATTTCTCTTCCTTCTGCAGGGTAAGAAGCCATAGAATAAGCACGCTCAACAATATCATTGTTTTTCATAACTAAAGGCCATAGTCCGAATTTATCCCATTCTGCTTGGAACTTATCTGGAGTCTCATGCTCTTCAGGGTGTGCAGTGATATCCATGTCTGCAAACTTAATTTCACAATTAGGAATTTCAATCTGAATATATCCTCCTGCTTTGTATCCCATATCCTCTGGAATCTCCACTACAAACTCCTTAATGAATGAGGCTACGTTATAGTTACGTACTACAGTAGCATCCCATTTCTTAATTCCGAATACCTCTTCTGGAATGGAGATATCCATGTCTTGTTTTACTTTTACTTGACATGCTAAACGAATTCCTTCTTTAAGCTCTTTACGTGTAAAATGCGGTGTTTCTGTTGGTAATGCTTCTCCTCCTCCTGAGTTTACATGACACTCACACTGCACACAAGATCCACCTCCACCACAAGCTGATGGTAAAAAAATCTTTTCATTTCCTAATGTTGTCAATAAGGTACTACCAGAAGCTACCTCTACTTTTTTCTCCCCATTAATCGTAATAGTTACAGGTCCTGACGGAGATAACTTTTGCTTTACAAATAATAGTAGTGCTACCAATAGCAAAGTAATCAGTAAAAAAGCTGCTACGGTTGCTAAAATAGTTCCTGTTGTGCTTGCTGCTAATGCTATCATCTTACTTTTCTGTTTCTTTAATGTTATCAGCTATTTTTTCTGCTTCCTCCTTTTTCTCTATCTCTTTTACATCTTCTTTCATCGCTGGTTTAGAAATAACAACTTCTTTAGTTTCTTCTTTTCCCTCTTCATCACCTCCAGTTAACATTCCACCGAAACTCATAAATCCGATGGCCATTAAACCGGTAATGATAAACGTGATCCCTAACCCTCTTAATGCAGGTGGCACGCTAGAGTATCTAATCTTTTCACGAATCGCAGCAATGGCTAAAATAGCCAAGAACCACCCTATTCCTGAACCAATTCCATAGGTTGTTGCTAATCCTAATGTTGCAATTTCTCGAGATTGCATAAACAACGAACCTCCTAAGATGGCACAGTTTACAGCAATCAACGGTAAGAAAATACCAAGTGAATTGTATAATGAAGGAGAAAATTTCTCTACAATGATTTCTACCAATTGTACCATTGTTGCAATGGTTGCAATAAACATGATAAATGATAAAAAGCTTAAGTCATATTCTGCATATTCTGGTCCTAACCAAACTAATGCTCCTTCTTTTAATATATACTGATCTAACAACCAGTTTAAAGGTACAGTTACCGCCAATACAAAGATTACCGCTGCTCCTAAACCTACCGCTGTAGATACTTTTTTAGATACTGCTAGGTAAGAACACATTCCTAAGAATGTAGCAAACACCATGTTATCTATAAAGATCGATTTAAAAAATAATTCAATATGTTCCATGATATTCTAGTGTTCTTCTATTAATGCTTTATTTCTACTACGTTGTACCCAAATAATGATTCCTACAACTATTAACGCCATTGGTGCTAATAACATAAATCCATTATTTTCATACCCGTATTCATACAACCCTGTTTTTTCTATTGGATCTCCAAGTACAGGAATTCCTAATAAAGTTCCAGCTCCTAATAGCTCTCTAAAGAATCCTACAATTATTAGGATAACTCCATATCCAACCGCATTTCCAATTCCATCTAAGAACGATCTCCAAGGACCATTTCCTAAAGCAAAAGCTTCAAAACGTCCCATGATAATACAGTTTGTAATGATTAATCCCACAAAGGCCCCTAGTGTCTTACTAAGTTCATATGCAAAAGCCTTAAGCACCAGATCAACAATAATTACTAGTGTTGCTACTACAATTAGCTGTACAATAATTCTAATTTTCGATGGTATGATATTCCTCATCAAAGAGATTACCACATTTCCTACACCCAATACGAAAAGTACAGAAACGGCCATTACAATAGAAGCTTGTAATTCAGCAGTAATTGCCAATGCAGAACAGATACCTAATACCTGAATGGTGATTGGGTTATTATCTGCAAACGGATCTGTAATTAACTTTGCGTCTTTTTTTGATAAAAGTCCCATAGAATTAATTCGTTTTTAAAGTTTTAAAATAAGGCACGTAGAATTTCAGCTCTGATTTAATCATCGCAGAAACTCCGTTTCCTGTAATCGTTGCACCCGCTATTGCGTCTACTTGATTATCTGTTTTATCTTCGTTTTTAGGATCGTTATTGGATTTTGAAACTTCAATTCCTTTAAACGCTCCATTGCTAAACAAGTGCTCTCCTGTAAAATCGTCCATAAAGAAACGAAGCTTGATGTTTGCTCCCAATCCTGCAGTTTCTCCCTTATGGTCAAAATAGGCTCCTTGTACTACCATATCGGCATCCATGGCAACATATCCCCAAATTGCATCCCAAAGTCCTTTTCCTCTAATCGGAGCTATATAGAATGTTTTACCATCCTTTTCTCCAATGAATAAAGGAAATTGTCTTTCTTTTCCTTCTTTCGCTAAGGTTTGCTGTTTCTTTACATCGATCAAATATGCTTGATCATTTTCAGAAACGTCACTTCCTTGGATTACCAATTGCTTTGTAATGTATTTTGAAAATTCTTCTCCTACTTTGTCTTTAGACACAAAGATGGCGCTAGTACCTTCATTCTCATTTACGCCCATAGCATAAAGAATGTTCTGTTGCTTTTCTATACGCTTATTTTCGTCAATTGTTGACTTTAAAGACGAAGCCATAAAGGCTAATAAAGCACCTACGACTACCACCATTCCAATGGCGAATAGTATTGTATATAAATTACTATCTGTTTTCTTAGACATAATTATGCAGTTTTAGCTTTTAAACGTTTCATTCTTCTTTTTACATTTCCTTGTACCACATAATGGTCAATCGTTGGAGCGAATACATTCATTAACAAGATTGCTAAGAATACTCCCTCTGGATATGCTGGATTGAATACACGAATCATAATCGAGATAAATCCGATTAAGAAACCGTAAATCCACTTTCCTCTATTTGTTTGTGAAGCTGTTACTGGATCTGTAGCCATAAATACTGCTCCGAATGCCAGTCCGCCTATCATTAAGTGCTCATACCAAGCTGCATTCATTAACGTATAGAATTTACTTGTTTCAGTAATGATTCCCGCATCTGCAATCTGATTGAAAATCAATCCCATTACCGCAGCTCCAATAAAGGTCGACAGAATAATCCTCCAACTTCCTATCTTGGTAAAGATTAAAAACAGCGCTCCTAACAAAATCAATAGCGTGGAAGTTTCTCCCACAGATCCTGGAATAAATCCAAAGAACATATCCCACTGATCATAGGATGGTGTTAAGTTTTGTGCGTAGCTTCCTAAGATAGTCTCTCCAGAGATAGCATCAGCAGTACCTGCCATATCTCTAGCTCCATGTACCCATATCTTATCTCCAGTCATTGAAGTAGGATATGCAAAGAACAAGAATGCTCTAATGGTTAAGGCCGGGTTTAGGATATTCATTCCAGTTCCGCCAAATACTTCTTTTCCGATGATAACACCAAAAACAACTGCTACAGCTAACATCCATAATGGTGTATCTACTGGTACAATCAGTGGCACTAACATACCAGTTACTAGGTACCCTTCTTCTACCTCATGGTTTTTGATCACAGCAAAAATGAATTCTACTAATAACCCAATAGCATACGACACTACCACTAGTGGTAATACTTTTACAATTCCAATCCAGAAGTTATCCCAAGTAAGGAAACTCCCCATTAAAGAAAACTCCGTTGTTATTCCATTAGCAGCATCAATAGCCGCATAATGCTGGTATCCTGCATTGAACATCCCAAACAACAAACATGGAACTAAAGACATAATTACGATATTCATCGTACGCTTTAGGTCGTCTGCTGATTTAATATGAGTTCCTCCATGAGTTACCTCATTTGGCAAGTACAAGAAGGTATGGATCGCATTAAATGCGGGAGCCATCTTAGTACCTTTGTACTTCTCTTTTAAATTATGTAATTTACTTTTTAAGCTCATCCTTCTAAATTTTAGCCTAATTCTTGTTTCATTAAATCCAATCCTTCTCTAATAATCTTTTGATGTGGCTGTTTTGACACACAAATAAATTCAGTTAGAGCAAAATCTTCAGGTGCTACTTCGTAACCTCCCAATGCTTCCATTTCATCAAGATCTTGATACATACATGCTTTTAACAATTGCATTGGATAAATATCTAATGGAAATACTTGTTCGTAAGAACCCGTTACTACAAATGCTCTATGTTCTCCATTTGTATTGGTATTTAAATCATACTTTTTCTTAGGGTTTAACCAAGAAAAAGTTAAGGCTCTAGATGTCGATATTTTATTAAAAATAGGTTTATTCCAACCGAAGAGTTCATAATCGTCTCCTTCTGGAATTGCCGTTATCTGATTGTCATAATATCCTAAGAAACCATCTTGCGCAACCTGAGTTCCTGATAACACGTTACCACTTATCGTTCTGGTATTATCGTTCTGCAGGTTTCCTTTTACAAGTCCTCCTATTGTTGCTCCAGCAATAGCTGTGATATAAGAAGGCTTCTCAAATTTAGATCCTGTTAAAGCAACCGTTCTAGTAATATTTAATTTTCCTGTTAACAACAACTCTCCAATAACTACAAGGTCTTGTGGAGTTACTACCCAAACAACCTCTCCTTTATTAATTGGATCAATCTGCGCAATCTGCGTACTTACATTTCCAACAGGGTGCGGTCCAGAAACTTTGTGCAACTCAATACCGCTCATTCCAGAAAATACTGAATTTGAGTTTTTACCTACGGACACATGTAATGTTCCATCTGTTAGCTTAGAAATTGCCGTTAATGCAGTTTGAATCTCATTTTCCTTTCCTTGTAACGTATAATCGTAGTCCGCGGCTAATGGTGCACTAGCATATGCTGATACAAAAATCGCTTTTGGTACTTGATTTGGATTTGCTACAACATCGAAAGGGCGTTGTTTAATAAATGGCCAACAACCTGATTCAAATAAATGTTTTTTCATTTCTTCTGAAGACATTTTTGACGGGTCTTGTTTTCCAAAATCTTTGTACTCCTGTTTTCCGTCGGATGCAATTTTCATTGCTAAAACTCTTCTTCTTTCTCCACGAACAATCTCCGTTACTTTACCACTAACAGGGCTCGGAAATAAGATACGCTCATCGCTTTTTGAATAAAAAAGTGCTTCACCGGCTTTTACTTCTGTTCCTTCTTTGGCAATAATTTTAGGGATAATTCCGTGGAAATCTTCTGGCTTAATTGCAAATACTCCACTTGCAGAAATGTCAGTGGTAGTATGTTCTGCTTCGCCAATCAGCTTAATATCTAAGCCTTTCTTGATACGAATGTCTTTTGACATAGTAAATTTGAAATTTAGTTATCTAAAAAAATCATGCAAATTTAAATATTTTGTCAGTGTTTCCAGTACAAAAGAGACTTTATCTTAGTCTTTTAAAATTATTTATAATCATTCTAAATAGAAAGTTTGATTTTTACACAATTTTATTTTAGTAGGTTTGTTTTAAGATATGAAAACCATGATGTATCGTTCTTTATGAAAAAACTACTGATCTTATTTTTATTTGTGTCATTACACGCGCCTTTCTCTTTTGGTCAGGAAACTCATAATGGGAATATAAAATCTATTCAGTTACGTCCACTTACTGAAAATCAGTTCTCCGCTATCGTTCCTTTAGGCACAGTTTTAGAATTGTCTTTTGATGATTTAGAAGCTGACCAAAAAGAATACTACTACAAAGTAGAACATATGACGCATGATTGGAAGCCTAGCAAAATTTTATCAAATCAATACATTGACGGTTTTCAGTCAAACATTATTTTAGATATTAATAACGCGTTTAATACCTATCAAAATTATACACATTACAGCATAAAGGTCCCAAATATTAATACGGTAATCACCAAAAGCGGCAACTATCTATTGTCTGTTCTTAATGATATCGATGAAGTAGTTTTTACCAGAAGGTTTGTATTATACGAAAACACAGCGACCATCGGAGTAGCTACATCTAGAAGCAGAAATACAAAAGCATATAGTACAGATCAAACAGTCCAATTTTCTGTAAATTACCCAACATTACGAATTAACAATCCAGATCAAGAAATTCATGTTACAGTAATTCAGAATCAAAACTGGAATACTGCTATTACTGATTTAAAGCCTCAGTTTTTCAGAAAGAATCAGCTGCTCTACAGATATATCAATAAAAGCAATTTCAAAGGAGGAAATCAATTCTTGAATTTTGATAATAAGATTATTAGAAACAAAAGTATGAACATCGTTAAAGTAGAGCGGAAGGAAGTATATCACAATTATTTGGCTCCATTCGAAAGAAAAGACAATCCATCTTATTCATACAACCCAGACATTAATGGACAATTCGTAATACGAACCTTAGAAGGTTCCGATAATAATACAGAGGCAGATTATGCGATGATGCATTTTAATCTTATATCAGAAAAAATTCCAGAAAAAGAAGTATTCGTGATAGGGGCGTTTAACAATTTTAAACTTAACTCAGAAAACAAAATGTCATTTGATCCCGAAAACAGTTCGTACAATACTAACTTCCTTTTAAAACAAGGTTTTTACAATTACACATTCGCAACGAAAGACAATAGTGGCGCTGTCTCTTATGGTGATATTTTGGGTAATTTTTCTATTACCGAAAATGAATATACCGTCATTGTTTATTTCAAACAAATTGGTGGATTGTTTGATCGAGTCATCGGTGTTGGCAATTCTTATTTTACAGGTGAAAGATAGTCCCATTTTAGGTTTGTGGTTTTTAAACAAATATGCTACATTAGCTGATATGGTTCAACAAATAACAAAGGGTATTAAAATTTCTGTAAAAACAAAGTACGAAGGTGCCTTGTCCAGAAATCTGAATACGTTCCATAATTTTAGTTATTACATTACCATAGAAAACAAATCTGAAGACACTGTTCAGCTAACAGACAGATATTGGAAGATTTTTGATTCTTTAAATGCCACAGAAATTGTGCAGGGAGAAGGCGTTGTTGGGCAAACACCTATTTTAAAACCTAGAGATGTATATACCTATAAATCTGGGTGTATATTACAGTCTAATATTGGCACTATGAAAGGATACTTTACCATGATGGATACGGATTCCTTAAAAACCTTTAGTGTAACTATTCCAAGCTTTCAACTAACAACACCTATATCATCAAACTAACAAGAAGAAAAAAACAGCTAATCATTTATAAAGAACCTGAATGCCACAATTGTGGGCATCCTTTTTCAGGTTATGAAAAGTTTTGTCCGGATTGTGGCCAGAAAAACAAGAAGAAAAAAATCACTTTTAAAAGTTTTGTAGGCGAAGTATTTAATGGCTTTATTTCTTTTGATGCGAAGTTTTGGAAAACGATTTTTCCCTTACTTACAAAACCTGGAAAGGTTTCAAGAGATTTTATAGAAGGAAAAAGAGCTCGATATTCGAACCCATTTCAGTTTTACCTAACGGTATCCATTATTTTCTTCTTAATTATGGGGCTTGTAGATAGGTATCACGAATTTAGCAATGTGCAAAATCAGAATAATTTTTCTATTGTTGATATTCAAAATAATAACCAAGAGAAAATTGATTCCACTATCAATAAAGCGAAAACTCAGTTGGATAAACAACTTAAAAACCTCGATTCTACAGATCGAGCAGAAATTCTTTCTGTAATACCTGGGTTAAAAGAAAAAGACACCTCTGCTCAAGCTCTTAAGGACACTACTAAAGTTAAGAAATCCAAAAAAGGAAATAGTTTTAATTTCATAAGCCCTAAACATAAGGTTACAAGAATGGTAAACTACCAAAAAGAACACCCCAAAGTAGGTGCCGATTCCGCATTGACAACTTTAAGTTTAGAACCTAATTTCACTAACAGATTCTTATATAGTAGAGCTAATAAGGTAAATTCTTTTTTAACAAATACCAGTCAGGAAAACAAGAAACTTCAAAAAGAAATCATTTCGTACGCATCTGTTTCTATCTTTATTTTCCTACCAATCTTTACATTATTCTTAAGGCTCATGTACATTAGAAGAAAATTTACCTATGTAGAGCATCTCATTTTTGTATTTCATACGCAAACAGTATTTTTTATACTACTTACCCTTTTCTTCTTACTCAATCTATTTGCGAAAACAGATGGTATTACTTGGATTTTTTCGATTCTTTTCCTCATCTATTTGTTAATCGCCATGAAGAAGTTCTACCGTCAAGGATACTTTAAGACTTTTTTCAAATTCCTAATGATCAATCTGGCTTTTGTTCTATTCGGATCAATAGGTTTTGCAATCCTGTCAATGGTTACATTTATGATCTACTAACTAGACCTTTAAAAAAGTTTCTTTTTGATGCATAAAATCGAGATAGGTAATATCAACACCTTCCTGTTGCTTTTTTACAGATGTAATACTCACAGTTTCCACAAAGGGTCTTTTCATTTTTAAAGCAGTTTCTTCGGTTCCTTTATTAGTGTCTTGATGAAAGCTCAAAATTTCTTGTTGATCTAAAGAATCATTTGACAACCATTCATCGAACCAATCCAATCGAGCCTGTTTTGTACTGGCATCGTATAACGTTGAAGATGACCATATTTTCGGCTTATTCTCTAAGCTATTGAAATGCTTGTTCTCTCCATCCCATACTAGTTCATATGCCTTTAATTTCTGGCTCCAATCGACTAAAACAATCGTAAATGGTTCAATATTGTCAAAATCAAATTCTTGAATGGTCTCAACAGGGTTGTCAACTTGCAGCAATTTTTTTACTACGACGCCTCTACTCATTCGGTAATAACTATTTCGTTTGTGTTTCTCAAACCCGCCATTTAACAAACACACCAATCTATCTTTCTCACTAATTCCGATCCAGGTACCGCCTGCCAATTCATCTTTAGGGTATATCATCTTTACTCCACCTTCCACATAGCTCATGGGAGGAATTGTTTTCCGCATAGGACTTTCATCCCTATTAGAGGTGAAAATAAATCGTTCGTTATCAATTGGAATATAGGTTACTGTACACATAATAAAATGGAATCACATATAAAAACACAAGTCGGTTCTAGTCTAAAAAACTAACAAATAAGTTGTAACTTTGCGCAACCAAAATTAATCGATTACAACTTAAAATTAGATAAAAATGGGAAAAGGTTTTTTTCAAGTACCAACTGCCGTTAACGAGCCAGTAAAATCATATGCTCCAGGGAGTCCTGAAAGAGCATCTGCTTCAGCTCAATATAAAGCATATTTTAATGGTTCTGTAGATGTACCAATGTACATCGGAGATCAAGAAGTCAGAACTGGGAATACCAGAAATATGACGCCTCCGCACGATCATCAACATGTGGTGGGTCAATATCATTTAGGTGATAAAGGTCATACAGAGAATGCTATCGCTGCAGCTATAGAAGCTAGGAAAAACTGGTCTCAAATTCCATGGACAGAAAGAGCCGCTATTTTCCTAAAAGCAGCTAGTTTAATTGCTGGACCTTATAGAGCTAAAATAAATGCTGCTACAATGATTGCTCAATCAAAAACGATTCATCAAGCTGAGATCGATGCAGCATGTGAGTTGATTGACTTTTTAAACTTTAACGTAGAATTTATGGCTCAAATATATGAAGAGCAACCAGATTCTTCGGAAGGTATTTGGAACAGAGTAGAATACAGACCCCTAGAAGGTTTTGTGTATGCTATTACTCCTTTTAACTTCACGGCTATTGCAGCTAATTTACCAGCAAGTGCAGCTATGATGGGAAACACTGTAGTATGGAAGCCATCTGATCATCAAATCTTTTCTGCAAAAGTGATCATGGATGTATTTAAAGAAGCTGGAGTTCCTGACGGTGTTATCAATGTTGTATATGGTGACCCTGTAATGATCACAGATACAGTATTAGCAAGTCCTGATTTTGCAGGAATTCACTTTACAGGATCTACATACGTTTTTAAAGAGATTTGGAAAAAGATTGGCGAAAACATACATAACTATAAAACCTATCCAAAGATTGTTGGAGAAACTGGTGGTAAAGATTTCATCATAGCACACCCATCTGCAAACCCTAAGCAAGTTGCTACCGGTATCGCGAGAGGTGCTTTTGAATTTCAAGGGCAGAAATGTTCCGCTGCTTCAAGGGTGTATTTACCGAAATCGATGGCCGAGGAAACATTGAGTTTCTTAAAAGAGCATATGGATTCATTTAAAATGGGATCGCCTGAAGATATGAGCAATTTTATTACGGCTATTATCCACGAGGGTTCTTTTGACAAGTTAGCCTCTTTTATTGATGCTGCCAAAAACGATGCTGATGCTGAAGTTTTCGCAGGAGGTAATTATGATAAATCAAAAGGATATTTTGTAGAACCTACTGTAATTTTAGCAAAAGACCCTAAGTATACAACAATGTGTACTGAATTGTTTGGGCCTGTGGTAACTATATATATTTATAATGATGAGGATTGGTCTAAAACTTTAGAGTTAGTTGATCAAACTTCTGAATATGCATTAACTGGAGCCGTTTTCTCTACAGATAGATATGCAGTAGCCGAGGCAACAAAAGCTTTAGAAAACTGTGCTGGTAACTTCTATGTAAATGACAAACCAACAGGAGCAGTTGTTGGTCAGCAGCCATTTGGAGGTGCTAGAGCATCTGGGACAAATGACAAAGCTGGTTCTGCTCAAAATTTATTACGTTGGGTTTCTCCAAGGTTAATTAAAGAAACATTTGTAACACCTACAGATTACAGATATCCGTTTTTAGGATAATAAATTCTTAAAGAGTTATAAATTTAACGCATTTATCAATATTGTTAAAGGAATCATACTTTTGTATGGTTCCTTTTTAATTTATTGTATTTTTGATAAAACTCCAACCTTATTAAATGAAAAAGCTTCTTTTTCTAACATTCTTGATTACTTCGTTTTCTTTTGCTCAAGTGACTAAAAAAGAAGTATTTGTAAAATATATTAATGAAGAAATCACTATTGATGGAGCGTTAAATGAATCCGCTTGGAGTGCTGCCAAACCAGCAACAAATTTTTTTCAATATTTTCCAACAGATACAACACAAGCCAAAAGACAAGCTGAAATACGTTTCCTTTTTGACGATAAAAATCTATATGTCGGTATTAAAGTACATGCCAAAGGAAAGGATTATGTGATACCGTCTCTAAGGAGAGATTTCAGAGCTGGCGGTAGTGACAACATCACATTAATGTTCGACACATTCAATGATGGTACTAACGCTTTTATTTTTGGTTCAAATCCTTATGGAGTGAGAAGAGAAATTTTACTTTCTGGAGGTGGGAACGACCTAAGAGGTTTTAATTCTGCCTGGGATACCAAATGGTTTGGAGATTCTAAAATCCATGATGATTACTACATTTTAGAATGGAAAATTCCGCTGTATGCCTTCAAATATCGGGAGGGCGAAACCCGATGGCGTTTTAATAGTTATCATTTCGATACGCAGGACAACGAACGTAATACTTGGATAAATATTCCTCAAAATCAATTTATATTTAACCTAGCGTATATGGGGGACATGATCTTTGAGAGACCTTTAGGTAAATCAAAGTCTCCTATTTCTATCATCCCTTATATAAACACTATTCAGGGAAAAGATTATGAAACTGGAAAAACACTTAGTGATTTTAAATTTGGAGGTGATGCTAAATTAACCATTGCAAACAGCTTGAACTTGGATCTGACCGTAAATCCAGATTTTTCCCAAGTAGAAGTAGATAGACAAGTAACGAATCTTACGCGTTTTGAAGTTGGCTTACCAGAAAGAAGGCAGTTTTTTATTGAAAACAGTGATCTATTTGGAGATTTCGGGAATAGTAGAGATGCGAATCCGTTCTTTTCGAGACGTATTGGAATTGCAGAAGATACTGATGGTAACACTATTGAAAATAGAATTATTGGAGGTGTTCGGTTAAGTGGAAAAGTGAACAACAATTTAAGGCTAGGTATATTAAGTATGCAAACAGATGAGGACATCGCTAATGAGATACCTACGGTAAACAATTCGGTTATTTCATTACAACAAAAGGTGTTTAGCCGATCCAACTTAAGCCTACTCTTTATAAACAAACAAGCTACAAAAGATTATAGTTTTCTAGCACCAGAAGATCAATATAATAGAGTTCTAGGAATTGATTATACGTTGGCTTCGAAAGACAATACTTGGAGCGGGAAATATTTTTATCACAAATCATTCTCTCCTGGAGTCACCTCAAATGATTTCTCTGCAGGGTTCAGAACAAGGTTTAATAACAGACGACTTAACATTAGCTTGAACGGTGTTTTTGTTGCAGATAAGTTCAGGTCGGATCTTGGATTTATACAAAGAACAGATATCTTTAAAATTGAACCTGAATTTGAGCTGAAATTTTGGCCCAAGGGTAGTCAAATTCAACGTCATAGTTTCTATGTAATACCTATTTTCATTTGGAGACCTCAATTAAACTATGAGAACTCAGACCAAATTATCATTAGTGGTTGGAATGCAAACTTTAAAGACAATTCTGAATTAACGCTAGAAATGTTCAACGAATTTACGCGGTTGTACGAGGATTTTGACCCTACAGGAACTGATGGTGCCATACCACTTCCAGGAAATAAAAACTATCATTATACCAGCTTCAGTGCCATTTTTAGATCAGATCAGCGTAAGAAACTATCATACAGGGTAGAATCTTCAGTTGGGGCATTCTTTAATGGAAATAAGTATTCTTTCTTTACTAACGTCCGACTTCGCCTACAGCCATATTTTACAGGGTCTTTTGAGTTGACTTATGACAAGATTGATCTTCCCGACCCGTATCCAGATGCTTCCATTTGGTTAATCGGACCAAGGTTGGATGTCACCTTTAGTAAAAACATTTTCTGGGCGACATTTTTACAATATAGCACGCAAAGAGAAAACTTTAGTATAAACACAAGATTGCAGTGGAGAGTAGCTCCATTATCGGATCTATTCTTGGTATATAACGATAATTATGCAACGGATGTTTTCAGCCCTAGATTCAGGTCAATAAACCTAAAATTCACCTACTGGTTTAATTTATAACACCATTTACGTATCGGTTTAATATCCAACAGAAGAGCATCGCTTTAACATTTCTTTAAGAAAAGCTCATCTATAGAATACCTAACTTCGAAAACTTAATCAAAATCACACAAATAACTTAATTATGATACAAAAAGTATTTTCAAGATTGTTGGTAGTTTTGTTTGTTTTTGGACTTACGTTAGATGCTGATGCACAGCGTAGAAAAAAGAAAAACAAGAAAAACGCTAAAACTACCCAGGTCGCTAAACCAAAGCCAAAACCAAAACCAAAAAAAGGTGCTATTCAGCCTTATGGAAAGGTGGTGACAAAAGATATGAAAACAGATGAGGGTCTGTTTAAAGTACATTCAAAAGATGGTAAATATTTATTCGAGGTTCCTGATTCTCTATTAGGAAGAGAGATGTTAATGGTAACCAGAATTGCCAAAACTGCTAGCGGACTAGGTTTTGGTGGTGGTAAGCAAAATACTCAGGTGTTGCGCTGGCAAAAGAAAGGAAAAAAGGTATTATTAAGAGTAGTTTCTCACAATGTTGTTGCTGACACAGTATTGCCCGTGCACAAAGCAGTAGTGAACTCGAACTTTGAGCCAATCTTATTTGCTTTCCCAATTAAGGCATTCAGTAAAGATTCTACAGCAACAGTTATAGATGCAACTTCTTTATTTTCTACCGATGTAAAACCATTAGGGTTTCCACAAAGAAGAAGAAGAGCTTTACAAATTACTAGAATGGATAAAACGCGTTCTTATATAGAAAGAGTTAGTAGTTATCCTCAAAACATTGAAGTACGTCACGTAAAAACATATTTCTCTAATAGACCTCCTTCTAACGGAAGTGTAGGATCTATTTCTTTAGAGATGAGTAACTCAATGATCTTATTACCTAAAGTTCCTATGAAGCGTCGTTATTTTGATGAACGTGTTGGATGGTTTGCTAGAGGTCAAGTAGATTATGGTTTAGATGTTCAAAAAAGTAAAACTGTTACTTATTTAGACCGTTGGAGATTAGAGGTGAAGGATGAAGATATGGCTAAATTTAGACGTGGTGAGTTAGTAGAACCTAAAAAACCTATCGTATACTATGTAGATAGAGCTACCCCAATGAAATGGCGTAAATATCTAAAGCAAGGTATTGAAGACTGGCAAAAGGCATTTGAAGCAGCAGGTTTCAAAAATGCTATTATTGCTAAAGACCCACCAACAAAAGAAGAAGACCCAGATTGGTCTCCTGAAGATGTGCGTTATTCTGTAGTTCGTTATTTAGCTTCTCCTATTCCTAATGCAAATGGACCTCACGTAAGTGACCCTAGATCAGGAGAGATTTTAGAGTCAGATATTAACTGGTATCACAATGTAATGACTTTATTACATAACTGGTTCTTTATTCAAACTGCAGCTATCAACCCAGATGCTCGCTCTAATTCATTTAAGGATGAAGTGATGGGTAGATTGATTCGTTTTGTTTCTGCTCACGAGGTAGGACATACATTAGGATTACCTCATAATATGGGATCTAGTGTTGCGTATCCTGTAGATTCTTTACGTTCTGCGGCATTTACAAAAAAATATGGTACGGCTCCATCTATAATGGACTATGCTCGTTTTAACTATGTAGCGCAACCAGAAGATAAAGGTGTTGCACTAATGCCAGACATTGGACCATACGACAAGTATGCAATCGCATGGGGATATCGTCCGATTTTAGACAAATCTGCTAAAGATGAGAAAGCCACTTTAAATTCTTGGATTACAGCAAAAGCTTCAAATCCTATGTATCGTTTTGGTCATCAACAGGTGATTAACATTATTGACCCGAGTTCTCAAACAGAAGATTTAGGAGATGATGCTATCAAAGCAAGCACATATGGTATCAAAAATTTAAAAAGAATTTTACCAAACCTAGAAGAATGGACTACTGAAGATGGAAAAACATATAACCAATTAAGAACTATGTATGGTCAATTATTAGGGCAATACAATCGTTATATGGGACATGTATCATCTAACATTGGTGGTGTTTATGAACATTACAAGGCTGTTGGTCAGGATGGTGCTGTATATACACATGTAGATAAAACGCATCAAAGAAATGCAATGAAATTCATTAATAAGGAATTATTTGCAACTCCAAAATGGTTAATTGACAAGAACATTTTTGATAAAGTTCAGTATTCAGGTTCTGGAGAACGTATTAGAGGTTTACAAGTAAATACTTTGAACAGAATTTTAAAGTTAGGAAGGTTAGCTCGTTTAATTGAAAACCAAACATTAAATGGTAACAAGGCGTATACTATTCTTACTTTAATGGGAGATTTACGAAGAGGTGTTTGGTCTGAACTATACAATGGAAAGAGAATTGATGCATACAGAAGAAACTTACAACGTGCTCATATAGATCGTTTAGGATATTTAATGGATGTACAATCTCAAAGAAGAGCGCCAAATTTTGGAGCGTATGTAAAACAAACTCGTGTAAATGTTAGTCAGTCTGATATTAAACCAGTCGTAAGAGGTGAATTAAAAAGATTGAAGCGCGATATTAGAGCCGCTATTTCAAAAGCTCCTAATACTATTACGCGTTATCATTTACAAGATGCCGTTGATAGAATCGACGATATTTTAGACCCTAAATAGATTTTTAGATCTAGTTCTTATTATATTCATAAATCGGCTCAATTTGTACAAATTGAGCCGATTTTCTATAAATAATCGTTAATTCTTACAATAAGATGCTAGATGAAGGCGTTTTTGTTCTTATTTTTGCATTCGCTTTAAAAAGAAATGAAAACAAAAAGTCAAAAAAAATCTAAAGCAAAATTGCTTCACCAGTATTATAGCTATACTGGGTTTTACAAGTTTATTTTGAGTAGCTTAAGAAAGGCTGCAATACCTGTTATCTTAATTGTGGTGGGGTTGTTTTTATTCAATAAATATGTTTTTACTATTGATGATGGTTTAAAACTTTTGAGTGAGTCTTTTTCAAGAACCGGTGTTTTTATCACTTTTTTTATTTCTGAAACTATATTGGGTCTTATTCCTCCCGAAATATTTATTGGTTGGTCTAAAAAAACAGCTGACCCTATTGTTAGCTTATCCATTCTGGCGACCTTATCGTATATAGGGGGAATGCTTTCTTATTTTATAGGAAAGGCTTCACTAAAGATAGATCGATTTAGAAATTACCTAGAGGTAAAAATGGCAAAACAAATTAAAAACACACGAAAGTGGGGTGGTTTTTTAATCATAGTTGGCGCCATGCTGCCTATACCATTTTCAATCACTTGCATGACAGCAGGGATGATCAAATATCCTTTTAAAGGTGTAGTATTATTTGGCTTATTCAGATTCTTACGATTTGCCATCTATGCTTGGGCAATTTTTAAAGTTGTAAGTTAGCCATATGGGATTGACCAATAATGACATTTTCAAAAAACTTCGAGTCGCTCATAAACTGAGAGATGATGATATTGTAAAAATCTGTGCATTAGTAGATTTTAGAGTTTCTAAATCTGAGTTAGGTGCCTTTTTCAGAAACGAAAACCATCCAAAATATATGGAGTGCGGCGATCAAGTGCTACGAAACTTTTTGAATGGATTGATTATTCATTTACGAGGTCCAATGCCCGAAAAGAAAAAATAAAAAAAGCCTCATTAATATGAGGCTTTTTTTATTTTTTAAAACGGAAGATCGTCTGGTTCATCACTAGATAAGTCCGGTGCTGGCTCAAACTGATCTAAAGGAGGTAATTCTTGAGTAGAAGATGCTTGAGATAAATTTTCTATCCTCCATCCTTGAATAGAGTTGAAATATTTTGCCTCTCCTTGAGGATTAACCCATTCTCTTCCTCTTAAGTTGATAGATACTTTTACATCTTGTCCTACGGCATAACTGTTTAAAAGATCAACTTTATCCTGAATGAATTCAATCATAATCATTTGAGGATATTGCTCATCTGTAGTTACTACCAATTCTCTTTTTCTAAAACCATTGCTTCCGAAAGTTTGTGTCTCTCCTACCAATTTAATTTTACCTATTACTTCCATATAATTCTATTTTAATAAAAGTACTTTCCAAGCACTTTCTACATCATTTTTATTTAAATACTCTTGTGCAAATGTATGTTTTTTTGTCTCTTCAATTCCTATCCATTCTGGATGTTCTTTTGCAAAGTTATCAACATCTGTTTGTGTTGGGGTAGATTCTACATTTCCTAATACGCCCAAATTATTTCCCGTTAAAACAGTGCTGTTTCTAATATGTTTTGGAATACTATCTACACCTATCCCAAGTGTTGAAATGGGCTTAGGAATCTCAAAAAAACCATCTCTTGCTCTACTATAAAAACTTCCACCCGCTCTAGCAACTAAGTCAATTTTATACTGGTCAATCATCCCATTTTCTCCTAAAACATCTTCATCGATATGTATTTTAACAACTTCACACACAATCAAGTTTCCAGCTCCACCTTCATCCCCTGTATAGATAATGTCTTTTACTTTACATTCAAATTGTACCGGAGATTCTGCCACACGAAATGGGGCCACTTCTGCCGAAGGTAACATCGTAAAACCTGCTTTTACAAACTCGTTTACTCCAGCAGGGTATTCTGTACTACTTAACGACATTTGCTGAACAATGGGATAACTTACCACATTAATCACCACTTCTTTTGTCGTTTCCACATTTTGTAACGTATGTTTAGTTGTATTACCTCTAACTCTTCTGGCCGGAGAAAAGATCATTATAGGTGGATTAGACCCGAAAACATTAAAAAAGCTAAAAGGTGATAAATTCGGGTTTCCATCTGCATCAATCGTACTTGCAAAAGCAATAGGCCTTGGAGCCACGGCTCCTAGTAAATAACCATGCAACTTTCCGGTTGAAATCTCTTTGGGATCAATTGATAACATATATCAAAATTTTTATACTGTAAATATACTATCAAATTCACAAAGTAGTTATATCCAATAATAACTTATATTTGAAACATGTCTGCATTTAAGAATACCATTTTTTTAAAGCGAATTGCTATTGTAATCTCCATTACTATCGTCTCGTTAATTTTATGGAATACATATACCTTCTTTATTAAATTTAAAACAGAAGAACGTTTAAAAATGGAGATCATGGCCGCTGCGTTGGAAGAGATTGCAACTAACCTCGATCTAGAGGACAGCTATAAGATTGAATCAAAGGTTATTGAAAACAACAATAACATTCCTATGATTCTTGTAGACGAGAATGGTGATATCTTAATAGGAAGTGATTCTTACAGAAATTTAGACTCTATCAAAGCTAAGGATCCCGAATACCTAAAAAGGCAATTGGAGATTATGAAGAAAGAGAATGATCCGATTGAAATAAATTATCCGGGATCTAATAAACAATATATTTATTACAGGAACTCAGACCTATTAAATAGGCTGAGCTACTATCCACTAGCATTAATCTTAATCATCGTCCTCTTTTTGGCTGTCATTTATATGTTTTTCAATACCAATAAAGTTTCAGAACAAAACAAATTATGGACAGGTATGGCGAAAGAAACAGCCCATCAAATAGGCACACCATTATCCTCTTTACTGGGTTGGATCGCTATTTTGAAGACGGAAAATGTAAACGATAAATATGTGGAAGAAATTGAAAAAGATGTAGAACGATTAAATACCATTGCCAATAGATTTTCTAAGATCGGTTCTGTTCCTGAGTTGCAAAAAGAGGATATTGTTTCCGTTTGTAAAGCTGCTTTCGACTATCTAGAAAGAAGAAGTTCTAAGCAAATACAGTTTCACTTTAATAATAATACGAAAGATCTTCTTTTAATAAATTTGAATACAGAGCTATTTAGCTGGGTCATCGAAAACTTACTCAAAAACTCTGTGGATGCCATGAAAGGAAAGGGAGAATTGTCTTTGCAAATCGACGATACCTCCAAAAAAATAAAGATTACGGTAATTGATTCAGGTAAAGGAATGCCTAAATCGCTATACAAAAAGATTTTTAAGCCCGGATTTACCACTAAAAAAAGAGGTTGGGGATTAGGGTTGTCACTTTCAAAACGTATTATTGATGACTATCACCGAGGAAAGATATCTGTATTACGATCTGAAATAGACAAGGGAACAAGTATTCAAATTCAGTTAGACAAAATTAGCTGATACTTGCTTCGCTATTGCCTCAAATTCTTCACTACTTAGTTTTTCTTTTTTTATAAACTGCATATCAGACATACCATTAATAGGAATCAAATGCACATGTACATGCGGTACCTCTAACCCAACAACGCTCATTCCAACCCTTTCACAGCGGATTGTTTTTTCAAGCGCTTTTGCTACTCTATAAGAAAACTGCATTAATCCATTATATGTTTCCATATCCAGATCAAAAATCTTATCTACTTCCTGTTTGGGTATGACCAACGTATGCCCTTTCGCATTCGGAAATATATCCAGAAACGCATAGTAACTTTCATCTTCTGCAATCTTATAACTTGGAATTTCTCCTTTGACAATCTTTGTAAAAATGCTCATTGTTTCTATGTTTATGGTAAAAATAAAAAACGCTTCGCAAATGCGAAGCGCTTTTTATATATGATTTACATAAATTATCTTGAAACACTAACGATTTCGAACTTCATAATCCCATTCGGTACTTGAATCTCCGTAACATCTCCTTTTTCTTTCCCTAACAATCCTTTTCCTATAGGTGAGTTTACCGAAAGTTTTCCATTTCTTATGTCCGATTCAGAATCAGCTACCAATGTGTAACTAAATTCCATCCCATTTGTCATATTCTTAATCTTCACATTAGAATGTATCAATACTTTAGATGTATCTAATTGAGATTCATCAATAATTCTAGCATTAGCCACAACATTCTTCAATTTTGCAATCTTAGTCTCAAGCAAAGATTGCTCCTCCTTAGCGGCATGATACTCCGCATTTTCACTTAAATCACCCTTGTCTCTAGCATCCGCTATCTCTTGTGTTACTCTTGGTCTTTCTACCTGTTCTAATTGTAAAAGCTCATCTTTTAGCTTCTTCAATCCTTCTTTTGTGTAATATGAAATTTCACTCATAATCATTAAATTTAAATCCAAACTATTTTATTCCGCGTTAGGATTATTTCATCACTTCTTAAAATAGAAAATCCCATTACCTTTTTACAGAATGAGATTACGCTACAAATGTACAAAATATTTGTAAATTGCCATCGTTTTAAAGAACACCACTCTATTTATATAATGAAAAAGCTATTTTATTTACTCATCATAACGACATTGATCAATTGCTCAGATGGAGAGCCACCTAACAGCTGTTTTACGCCAAATGTAGTGGATGAAACTCTAAATTTAGACCTCCCTCAATATATCAATTTAAGGGTTCCTGGGGGCTGGAGTTACACAATTGGTGGGCATCGAGGCATTGTGGTCTTTAACTTAAATGGTTCACAGTTTAAAGCTTTTGACAGACGTTGTCCAGAACAAGATCAATCTGCGTGCGGACCCATGATTGTTGAAAATAGCATCATTTTAAAATGTACGTGTGATGATAATGAGTATAATTTTTTAAACGGTTCACCCCTAACTGAAGGAGCCACTTGTTTTGCAAAAGAATACTTAGTACGTGTTGTAAGTCCAACCGTCATAAGAATCACTAATTTTTAATAGTTTCATATCATTTAGATTGTTATTTTTGCTGTAGAAAACAGCAATCAAATCATACTTTGAAAAATTATTTTTCTTCCGATTTTAGATTAGGCGTTCTTGGAGGAGGTCAACTAGGAAGAATGCTGCTCTCCGAAACTCAAAAATTTGATATTTATACAGTAATACTAGATGCTTCTAATGAGGCTCCTTGCGCTCAAATTTGTAATGAATTTCATCAAGGTGATCTGCTAGATTTTGATACAGTCTATAACTTCGGAAAGCAAGTAGATCTTCTTACCATTGAAATTGAAAATGTAAATATTGATGCATTGGAAAAATTAGTCTCTGAAGGGGTCACTATTTATCCAAAGCCATCAAATATCAGGATCATTCAAAATAAGGCAAGGCAAAAACAGTTTTATACAGACCATGGGATTCCTACGGCTCCTTTCTCGTACTATGCGTATAAAGAAGAGTTACGCCATTCATATCAAAATTCTATTATTGATTTTCCTTTTGTTTGGAAAGCAACTCGTTTTGGATATGATGGAAATGGTGTGAAAATAGTTCGGAACTATAAAGATTTGGAAAGTTTACCAGATGTGGAATGCATTACCGAAAAGTTGATTCCATTCAAGAACGAATTAGCGGTAATTGTAGCCAGAAATGCTGATGGTGAGACTAAAACATATCCAGTTGTCGAAATGGAATTCCATCCGGAAGCTAATCAAGTGGAGTATGTGATCTGTCCTGCAAGAATAGATACATCAGTATCGGAAAAAGCAAGAAATATTGCGCTAAAAGTTGCCAATGACTTTGACTTTATTGGTTTATTAGCTGTAGAAATGTTTCAAACCGATGAAGATGACATCTTAATAAACGAAGTAGCTCCTAGAACTCATAACTCTGGCCACTATAGTATTGAAGCTAGCTACACCAATCAATTTGAACAACATCTTCGTAGCATATTGAACCTTCCTTTAGGAAATACGAATAGCAAAGTAACCGGAATTATGGTAAACCTTGTAGGTAAGGAAGGATATACTGGTGACGTTTTGTATGAAAATATGCAAGAAATCCTAAAAATGGAAGGCGTGACTCCTCATATTTATGGTAAAAAAATAACAAAGCCTTTCCGTAAAATGGGCCATGTTACCGTGGTTAATGAGGATATCCAAAAAGCACGTGAAATAGCCCAAAAAGTGAAAGAAACAATTAATGTTATAAGTAAATAGTTATGGTAGGAATTATAATGGGAAGCGATTCAGATCTTCCAATCATGCAAGAAGCAATCGACATCTTAGAGAGCTTTGACATTCAAATTGAGGTAGATATTGTCTCAGCTCACAGAACTCCTGAAAAATTATTTGACTATTCAAAAAATGCACATGGTCGCGGCATTAAAGTGATCATCGCCGGAGCTGGTGGAGCAGCGCATTTACCAGGCATGGTTGCTTCAATGAGCCCATTACCCGTTATTGGAGTTCCTGTAAAAAGCAGAAATTCTATAGATGGGTGGGATTCTGTGCTATCCATTTTGCAGATGCCTGGCGGCGTTCCTGTAGCAACAGTTGCCTTAGATGGAGCTAAGAATGCTGGGATTCTAGCCGCGCAAATTATAGGAGTATCAGATAAATGTGTGCTTGACAAAATAATTACTTATAAAGAGGGTTTAAAATTAAAAGTCAACAAAGCATCAGAACGAGTTAAGAAGTGATAGATATGATTCACTTTAGAAAAATTAAAAAACGGTTTTAAGAAATTTCTTAAAACCGTTTTCATTTGATTCAAAATTCAAATAACAACCTACTAATTCGATAAAATTATTTTCTTTGTTAATCTTTTTTCGGAATTATATAGTTCAATATTTACAATATAAAAACCCGAATTCAGATTAGCAATATTAAGTTTTCCTTTCTCATTTATACTTTGCTCAAGAATTGCCACTCTTCGCCCTTGAATGTCATACACAATTACATTCTTAACAGATGCAGATGACAAACTACCTCTTAACAATACTTCTATATCTTTAACGGCATCTACATAGATATGATGTTCACTTTCTAATGGTAATAGGTTCTTATCTAAATGCAGGGATTGTGTATAGTGTATTTTAAACCTTGTGTTGTTCTCACCAGGAGTATTTATCGTAAACGTATATGCATCCGTCCTCAAATTCGTAAATGTCTGCAATTCCGTATCCTCTAGATAGATATCGTAATCACTATCTATATATTCTTCCGTAATTCGCATGGTGAAAGTACCAGCTTCATCAGATACAAATCCGACAGGCACAACTTTAGAATAATCTTTTAGTTCTGGCAATCCATGAATGGCCACTTTTTTTGAGTCCGCCGTAATAGAATAAAATCCAAATTGGGTATTTTGATCATTGTATGGACTATCATACAACCTATCAAGTTCATTAGTTGCTCCCTTTAAGAATCCAATTAGTATCGGAGACACCAAATTACCTCTAGAAAGTTCTAACCACGATCTCCCTTCTTTTTTATCATTTGCAATAACATCAGGATTACCTCTATAAAATTGTGTATTATTAGCAGCAATCTGATGTGTTGTTTTAAACGTCAAAGTGGCCGCATCTGTTACTCTTATAAAAAACCCTTGCCCTGTACCAATTTTACCCGTAGTTGTATTACTAGCTCCACCGGTAATGTTATATTCTAAATAATCATCAACACTATTATTTCCCACATACGCTGCATTTTGATTCCAAACATAGATCGTTCCCTCTAGCTCTGCATTTGATGGATCTGTAATTACGCGATCCCAATCTATGGCTGAAGCATATGGATTTCCTACCAAATTATCTCCTCCAGAGGATACCGTGTCTGATGCGTCAGCATTAGAATTATTATACAAAGCTACACTGATATCTCTAAAATTAGGCGTTCCGGTAAAACTCGCCGTAAAAGAACCTGCATCTTCAGATCTAACAGCGTATCCGTGACCAGGTTTTAGATTGGCTCCAGCATTAAATTCCCAATCGGCATCTGCTTGATCTGCATTAAATGCATATACCACAGGGCTATTCGGTAGTAAAACTGCTGGATCAGAATCAGCTTCAATTAATGGAGAACTCCAATAAGAGAAAAAGAACTTCTGAGCGTAATCGGGTGAATTTCTTTTGATAGTATATGTTCCAGATCCTGATGCCGTTTTCGTACATGAATTATAAATTAACGCTCCTCCGTCTTCAACAGTAATGGTTCCATTATTAATAATATCGTAGTATACGTTTAAAGTACCTCCACTTTTAACAATAACCTCCGCTCCTGCATCTACTGTTAAACTACCAATCAGTACTTCTGTGGTTATTTCTGGATCATTCGCCCCATCACTAACCACAACATTTTGTGCTTTAGTTGCACTCGGATTTGAATCAGAGGCCCAATTCGTTGTTGTAGCCCATGCGCTTGTTGCGCTTCCATCCCAAACAAAAACACCACTTTCATTCACACTACCCGATATTGAGCTCCCTCCATCTGGCTGGTAGTTCATAACAGTACCATCTTGATACGTTACTAAACTTGTTCCAGATGTCAATAGTGTCGATTTATTAGTGTCTATTTCAGATTGTGTTCTTGCTACGTTCCATATTCTAAAAAGATTAATATTTCCAGTAAAATTATTGATGTTACCATCTGTGGAAGTTGTATTATTATATGTCTCAGACGATGATCCTCCCACAGAACTTGTTGTCCAATTTGATGTTAAACTACTAGGAAATCGAACAGACCCATCCCCTCTTCCTATATTAATATCTCCACTATGTGTATTGATTTGCAATCCATTCTGTGAATCTTGTTCTACACCATCCAAGTACCATTTCAATGTTAAATCTGGTGAAGTTGTATCTTCTAAAGTAATTGCCACATGATAGGTAGTATTTAGAGATATTGCTCCAGATGCCGATCGAAAAAATCTTCGATTAGCAGCTGTGTCCGCATTATTACGATAGGCGCCAAAATAGAATCTTCCGTCTTCAATAAATGCAGTAATTGCATTCGTACCTCCTCCTTCTTCATACAATACCTGTCTGGTAGTAATATCTACAGCTGTAAATTGAAATTCAATAGTCCTATCTCTAGTATCTTGAAGATTAATAGCATCTGTATTCGGAATGACGGTATATTGTTCGCTTCCATTTCTTAATGCTGATGAAGACACTGTGGTCTTTCCATCTGCCTCATAGTTAATTCTATCTTCTTCTAAATATGCTACAAGGTCAGTTTCCGAATTTAAGAAGGTAGATTTGTTTGTATCAATTTCTGATTGTGTTCTTGCTACATTCCAAATTCTAAATAAAGCAATGTTTCCGGCATAATTCAAATCACTTCCATCTGTCCCTGTAAAACCAGCATTATACGTTTCTGAAGTTGAGCTACCCACTGAACTTGCAACCCAATTTGATGCTAAACTCGAAGGAAACCGTAATTCTCCTCCATTTCTCACAAAACTTATATCTCCTGAATGTGTATTCACCTGAAGTCCATCTTGAGAATCTTGCTCAACTCCGTTCAAGTACCATTTCATTGTTAAATCTGGTGATGTTGTATCTTCTAAAGTAAATGCTATGTGGTGCCACACATCTACTTCAATATCTCCTGAACCCGATCTAAACATTCTTCTATCTGCGGCAACAGACGCATTGTTTCTAAAAGCTCCTAGGTATATTCTACCTCCCTCTAAATAAAATAAAAACGCATTTACCTGAGCTCCCTCTTCATATATAACTTGCTTGGTAGTAATATCAGATGTCTTGAACCAAAATTCAATAGTTCTATTTCTCGTGTTTTGTAAATTAATCGCATCTGTATTTGGAACGGTGATATAATCATCTAGTCCGTTTGCAATAAATCCAGATGAACAAGGTGTTTGACCCATCGCCTGAATACTACATAAAAACGCAATTAATAAATAAATTCCTCTCATGACTTTTAACTTAACTATCTGTTTGACACAGAATTTGAGCTTTGGTCACAAAAATATCCTGCTCCTAACAAAAATCTAACCTGTTTTAGATAAGTGGATACTGCTTATCGATAAACGGTCGTTTTTTATCGTTGACTGAAATTCCTTCTTTTTAACAATATTCTTAAGGTAGTTAGGCGCTATTTTCCTTATCAGATAATTATATTTGTCGTTTAATTTATGCATCATAATGAACCCACTTTTACAAGATTTTAATACGGCTCCTTTTTCTGAAATAAGAAATACAGATTATAAAGAGGCTTTTAAAAAAGCTATTGAGTTAGCTAAAAATGAAATTTTAGATATCACATTAATTGAAGAAGCACCTACGTTTGAAAACATCACGGTGGCATTGGACTTTACTGGTGAAAAACTAAATAGGATATCTAGTATTTTTTTTAACTTAAATAGTGCGGAGACTAATGATGAAATTCAGCAAATAGCAAAAGAAATTTCACCTTGGTTAAGTGAATTTAAAAATGATATGATCTTAAACAAAGAGCTTTTTACTCAAGTTAAGGCTGTATATGATCAAAAAAAGAGTTTGTCATTAACACAAGAACAAGAAACGCTACTGGAAAAGCAATATAAAGGCTTTTCTAGAAATGGTGCAAATTTGAATGTAGAAGACCAACAAACATTACGCAAAATTGATGCTGAATTATCAAAATTGTCATTACAATTTGGGGAAAATGTGTTGGCTGAAACCAATGCGTATGAGTTGGTTTTAACAGATGAAAATCAACTTTCAGGCCTTCCAGGTAGTGCTAAAGAAGCAGCTAAGATGCTTGCCCAAGAAAAAGGAATTTCAGGTTGGGTTTTTACTTTGGATTATCCCAGTTATATTCCATTCATGACCTATGCAGACAATAGAGAATTGCGTAAAGAACTATCTATTGCATTTGGTAAAAAAGGTTTTCAACAGAACAAAAATAACAATGAGAAGATTGTTTTAGGAATTGTTACTCTTCGTCATCAAAGGGCTAATTTGTTGGGATATTCTTCACATGCTCATTTCGTATTGGAAGATCGAATGGCAGAAACTCCCGAAAAAGTACTAACCTTTTCCAATGATTTGCTTTTAAAGGCAAAACCTGCAGCTGTTAAGGAGTTCAATAACCTAGAAAAGTATGCAAAGAAGCTTGATAACATTGATCAATTACAAAAATGGGATGGAGCCTATTATTCAGAAAAGTTAAAGAAAGAACTATTCAATCTGGATCAAGAGCTCTTGAAGCCTTATTTTCAGTTAGAAAATGTAATTGATGGTGTATTTTTAATAACAAAAAAACTATATGATCTTCACTTTAATGAGATTTCTTCTTTAGATAAATATCATGAAGATGTAAAGACCTACGAGGTTCTTGACGGAAACAACAATTTTGTTTCTTACTTATACGCAGACTTTCATCCTAGATCAGGTAAGAGAAATGGTGCTTGGATGACTTCTTTTAAATCGCAGCAAATAAAGAATAGTGTTAATGACAGACCACATATTTCCATTGTTTGTAACTTTACGAAGCCTACAAAGACCAAGCCTTCTTTGTTAACTTTTAATGAGGTTACCACACTTTTCCATGAGTTTGGTCATGCATTACATGGAATGCTCGCTAATACCACATATAATAGTCTCTCTGGAACTTCTGTTTCATGGGATTTTGTAGAGCTCCCTAGTCAAATATTGGAAAATTGGTGTTATGAAAAGGAAGCCTTAGAATTGTTTGCAAAGCATTTCGAGACTGGTGAGGTTATTCCGATGGAGTACGTGCACAAAATTAAAGAATCTGCTAGTTTTCATGAAGGTATGCAAACCTTACGCCAGCTTAGTTTTGGCTTGTTAGATATGGCATGGCACGAACAAGATCCTTCAAACATAACAAATGTAAAAACATTTGAGAGTGCCGCTTTTGCTGAAACTCAATTGTATCCAGATGTAAAAGAAAACTGTATGAGTACTGCTTTCTCGCATATTTTTCAAGGAGGATATTCAGCCGGTTATTATTCATACAAGTGGGCCGAAGTATTAGATGCAGATGCTTTTGAATATTTTAAAGAGCGAGGAATTTTCAACAAAGAAGTGGCCACAAAATTCAAGGAACATATTTTATCAAAAGGTGGAACAGAAAAACCAATGATACTCTATAAACGTTTTAGAGGAAAAGAACCCAAACCTGATGCCCTATTAAAACGAGCTGGACTTATATAGTCTGTTAACACTATTTAACTTAAAAAATGCTTCTATTATTTCTATAGTTTTTATTTTTAAAGAAACTAAGAGAAATGGAAAAAAACATTTTTGTAATCTTACTCCTTTTACTATTTCAGTTTTCAAATGCTCAAATAGTATTAAAAGGAAATGTATCTTCAAAAAACACACCTTTAGAAGGAGCTGCAGTCTATGTCAACAATTCTTCCATAGGTACTTCTACAGACAGTAATGGGAATTTTGAACTAACGGTAAAAAGTGGATCTTATGACATTGTAGTGTCCTATTTGGGTTTTAAGACTATAAGTTATCCATTGCATACATCAAACTATAAAGAACCTTTACTTTTCATACTTGAAGAAGATGCTAATATGTTGGATGAGGTTGTAATAAGAAATACTATATACGATGATAATTGGAAGTATAACTTAAATCAGTTTAAAACCTCTTTCATCGGACTAAGTACCCTTGCTAAAGATTGTGAAATCCTTAATCCAAAAGTATTGCATTTTGAATTTGATGCAAGAAATGTAAAACTGGAAGCTTTTGCCAAAGAACCTTTAAAAATTAAGCATAAATCACTTGGATATCTTATAACATATGATTTAGTTTATTTCCGCTTGGAGAAAAATGTAGTAACTTATTTAGGTTACACCAAATATGAAGACTTAAAAGGAGGCAGATCTAAAAAAAGAAAGTGGGAAAAAAATAGACTTAGTGCATATAAAGGGTCTAGAGAGCATTTTTATAAATCGCTTTTAGATGGCTCGACAAAGTTGGAAGGGTTTATCGTGAACCAGTTCAGAAGAGTAAAAAACCCTCAAAGACCTAGTGATGACGAAATACGAAAAGCAAGATTATACCTACGCTCCAAAGGATTTAGGAATTACTCAAAAAAAATAAGCACCCCTAAAACTGCTATTGACTCATCTCTACTCATAATAAGAAAATCAAGGTTATCGAAATATGTAGATTATTTGTATAAAAAAGACATCCCAATAAACGATATAATTTCTCAAGAGGGTGAAAAACATCATCTTACATTTAAAGATTATTTAAGCATTGTCTACACTAAAGAAAAGGAAGATTTAAATTATGGGAGGAGTGTTTTTTCTAATAAAAAAAGAACACCTGGCCCTCAAACTTCTTCTATTGTCCTAATTAAAAAATCTCCATATATAGAAGAAAATTCAGGTCAAATAATAAGCCCTTTAGATGTGTTCTATGAAGGGTATTGGGCTTTTGAAAAAATGGCTGAAACGTTACCATTAGATTATGAGGCTCCTTTGGATTGATTTCTATTTTTCTCTTCAATCCATTTACTCATATATTTTGTGCTTTGTACTATGTGATGCTGTAACATTGTACCTATAAAATTTCGCTTCCTGTGTTCTTGAAGCCGATCAAATAAAAGTGAAATCGCATTGATTAACGTAGCGCCAATCTTATCTTTTTGATATAGTGAATTGATTATAACGACTCCTTTAGATTGTGAATCATCCCATAGCTTTTGGTTTAAATACAGTTCAGTTGCTTTCTTTGTAAAGGCCTCTCGATCATCCTCTATAAAACCATTCCAAGGTAAATTATCATGCATCCCCTCTGCTCCAATTTGCGTAGTCACTGATGGTGTTCCGTTACGCATGGCATCAGTCAATTTTCCCTTTATCCCTGCTCCAAACCGAAGTGGTGCCAACAATACTCTACTATTTTCTATTGCCTCATCAGCATCTTCCACAAAACCATGCACAAAAAACCCTTCTTTTCCGTTATGAAATTGCAAAGCTTGTTGTGTTGGATAGGCTCCATAAATATGTAATTCCGCATCTGGAATTTCTTTGCGAATGAGCTTCCAAACATGTTTTTTAAGTTGGACTGTGGCATCCATATTAGGATCGTGCAAGAAATTCCCAATAGAAATAAAATGCTTTCTTTCCTTAAAAGGTTTCCAAGATTGTTGTTTTTCTGGACCGATTCGATCTAGAAAAAACGGCGTCAAATGCAGTAAACTCTCATCCACCTTGAAAATTTCTTTCAAGAGTTTCATCTCAAAAGCGGAGATTATCAATGAGATGTCACTTCTATATATGGCTGCTAACTCCCGCTTTGCGATATCAGAATTTAGCAGCATATCGTTAGAAAACTCATCTCCTTTTTTCAACGCTTCATGTCTCGTTTTCCTCAAACAATGTAAATCTTCTGTGTCTAAAATTCGAAGTGCATTCGGGCATTCCTTAGCTGCTCGCCACCCGAACTGTTCTTCTGTCATAAATCGATCGAATACTATAATCGTCGGATTCAAATCCTTGATAAGGATATCAAAACTTGAGTCATTCAACTTCAGGTTAACTTCCTTAACTCCAAGTTCGGATAAATGCATTGAATTCGTATTTTTTGTCGAGGTCGTCCCAAAAGTTACCTTCCACCCCTGTTCTAGAAACAAGTGTATCAATTGTAGCATTCGACTTCCAGCTGCGGAAGATTTAGGTTCGACCCATACCGCACCTATGATAAAAACATGGTGTTTTGTAGAAAAATCTTTCAATTATTGCAAATTCAATTGAGCTTTATAATCTTCTTGAATTTTTTTCGCCCAAGCAACAACTATGTCAATTTGTTCTTGGGTCAAATTAGCTTCTGCATGCGTCCAAGTGTAGGAGTCCAAAGGCATTTTCTTTTTGGCTACTTCTTCCCATACCTCTTCCATTTTATGCTCTTTCCTTTTTAATGAATATGCACTCCATTTAGAAAAATTTAGCTCTCCCTTTCCATGATCAATGTGCCCATCTATCCAGTAATTTATTGGCGTAATTCGATTGTACCAAGGGTATTTCGTTACGTTACTATGGCAGTCAAAACAAGTTTCTTTCAAGATCGCTTTTACATTTTCTGGCGGATTGGCTTCAGCTAAAAAAGCGTCTAAAGAACTAAGTTCTCCTTGATTTTTATCTGGCCCAAAGAATTGCATTACTACAAAAACAACGAGCAAGAAAACGAGTATTTTTTTAAGAATTTTCATGGAATTCAAGTTTTAGATTTTAAAGATAGCAATTCTAGTCAAATTTTGATTTTTATGCGCAAATATCCGTACTTTTGTAGCTCTAAAATTTTATTTAAAATGAAATACGATTTAATCGTTATTGGCTCAGGCCCTGGAGGATATATCGCAGCTATTAGAGCATCTCAATTAGGTTCTAAAGTAGCGATCATTGAAAAATATACCACACTTGGCGGAACATGTTTAAATGTAGGATGTATTCCTTCAAAGGCGTTGTTGGATTCTTCTCATCATTACCATGATGCAATTCATAATTTTGAGGCACATGGAATCACTGTGGAAGCCCCAAAGGTTGATTTTGGAAAAATGATTGAAAGAAAATCTTCTGTCGTGGAACAAACAACAGGAGGGATCAAATACTTAATGGATAAAAACAAAATTGATGTTTTTGAAGGATTAGGTTCTTTTGTAGATGCTACCCACGTAAAGGTGGCAAAAAATGATGGCACTGAAGAAACGATTGAAGGAGCAAATATTATTATTGCCACAGGTTCAAAACCATCTTCTTTACCTTTTATTCAAATTGATAAAGAGCGAATTATTACTTCTACTGAAGCATTAAAACTGAAAGAGATTCCAAAGAAATTATTAGTAATTGGTGGTGGTGTTATAGGATTGGAACTAGGTTCTGTATATAAGCGTTTAGGAGCTGAAGTAGCAGTTATAGAATATATGGATAAAATTGTTCCTGGAATGGACGCTGATGTATCCAAGGAGCTGCAAAAGGTATTAAAGAAACAAGGTGTTAAGTTCTTCACAAGTCATGGTGTGCAGTCCGTGGAAAGAAATGGAAACAAGATCACGGTAAAAGCTACAAATAAAAAAGGCGTTGAAGTTACTTTTGAAGGAGATTATTGCTTAGTATCTGTAGGAAGAAAAGCTTATACAGAAGGATTAGGTTTGGAAAACGTAGGTGTTAAAGTAAATGAAAGAGGTCAAGTTGAAATTAACGATCATTTGCAAACCAATGTTTCAAACATCTATGCAATTGGTGATGTTGTAAAAGGAGCAATGCTCGCACACAAAGCCGAGGAAGAGGGAGTTGTTGTTGCAGAACATATAGCTGGACAAAAACCTCATATAGATTACAATTTAATTCCTGGCATTGTGTATACCTGGCCAGAAGTGGCTGCTGTTGGTAAGACTGAACAAGAATTAAAAGATGCTGGTATCGAATATAAATCAGGTAAATTTTCTATGCGTGCTTTAGGAAGATCTAGAGCAAGTATGGATATTGATGGTTTTGTAAAAGTACTGGCAGATAAAAATACGGATGAAGTATTAGGAGTGCATATTGTTGGTGCTAGAGCTGCTGACTTAATTATGGAAGCAGCTGTTGCTATGGAATATAGAGCATCTGCAGAAGACTTAGCTAGAATATGTCATGGGCACCCTACCTATTCAGAGGCTATAAAAGAAGCTGCAAAGGCTGCATGGGATGGGCAACCATTAAATGCATAGTAGCATATATCTTACAAAAGGCAGCTTTACCAGTTGCCTTTTTTTATCTTAAAGTTTACCGTACTTTTATTTCATGCTAAGGGCACAACTCTTTTTTCTTATTTTATGTATAAGTTCAATTTCCTTTGGACAGGAAAGAGATTCTATATCTATAAAAAATGGTATTGAAAAACCAAGTTTGCTATCTACACATCATTTTGGCATGTTTAGCGCACGAATCAATCAAAACTTTAAAATAACTCCCCCTAAGAGAACCTCTTTTAGATTTTCCATGGAGAGTGGTAACAATTTTCATCCTTTTGTAGAAACTTACTTACCCAAGGATGAGGCGGTCAGACAACAATTAAGTCAAGTTGTTTGGTATAACAGAAGATTCACCTTTGTTGATCAAGCCACAACTCCTGCTGATTATATGAATATTGTAATTGATGCCGTTTATAAAGGTTTTCGATTTGACCTTAATACAAAATTGTCTAATAGCCATGAATTAGGCATCACACTTCGTACGTATTTAGTCACTAAAGGAAATTACCCCTTCTCTCCATTTACGAGTGATGAAAGTTTGGAATGGTTTCATAGCAATATAGCAGGTGGAGAAGATCCTTTTGGTAGAAAGTTTTACGGTTTAAATCAAGTAAATGTCAAATATACCGATAGAAATGGTCGTGTAATGGAATTGCAAAATGGAGATTTCATCTTTAGTGGAATCGAATTTAACCATTTCTATTACCCGGAATCCCTATCAAATTCTGAAAAGAACATTCATGTTAATTTTGGAACGCATATGGGGGTAAATACATCCAAGTTTAATCCTTCTATTGATTTTGGAGTTTCTTCAAACGTGATCAAAAAATGGTCTTTAAAAAATAATAACGAACTTCGTTTTGGATTTGGGCTAAGCGCATTGCGAAAAAACCTCATCGATTTTAAAGAAGTAGTAGATTTTGGAAACAATAAATTCTTAGGTAGCCTTGAAAGTATGATTGAATTTACAAAATACACCGCTAAAGGAAATCATCATTCTTTTGGAATCAATTATCAATTCCAAACGAGGTATAATAAAAAGGCAGAGGCTTCATATTACTATCTTATCGGACAGTGGAGTGAAATTCATTCTGGTTGGCAAAATGGTATAGAAAAATTATATCAAAACCTCTCAAGTTGGAATTTTATATATACTTATGGAAGGCCAAAATATCAAGTTTCTATCTACCTAAAAGAAGATTTAAGACTAAATAATGCGCCAGATGTTCAAACGGGAGTCAGTATTAAATTTCCTATTAAAAGTTTCTAAGTTGTAGATGCAGAGGACGAGTAAAACATTTCATATAGAGGACATAAAGAATCTGAAAAAGAATCTTTTATACTGGTCTAATAATTCTGATGTAGCCCTATGGCTAGATTCAAACGATTACGACCAGAACTATTCTTCATTTGATGCTGTATTGGCAGTGGATGAGTTTACGTCTATTCAGACAGATTATGACAACGCTTTTGAAAAACTGAAAGAGTACCAAAGTATTACACAAGATTATATTTTTGGGTATCTCAGCTACGACATAAAAAACGATACCGAAAAATTGTCTTCCACTAATTTTGACGGACTTCAGTTTGACGACCTCTTTTTTTTTCAACCTCAAAAAATTATTTTTTTAAAGGGAAATACGTTAGAATTTCAATATTTAAAAATGATCGACGATGAAATTGAGAAAGATTTTGAGACTATTTTAAAAGAAACAGCCACTTTGTACCCTGAAACGTCAGACATTAATATAAAACTTAGAATCCATAAAGATGAATACTATCAAAAAGTATCTAAAGTTTTAGAGCATATCCATAGAGGTGATATTTATGAAGCAAATTTCTGCCAAGAGTTCTATGCCGAAAATTGTGAGCTAGATCCGGTAAAAGCATATTTAGATCTTAATGAGATTTCCGAACCACCTTTTGCTACATTCTTAAAAAAGGACGATCACTTTCTAGCATCAGCATCGCCAGAACGTTATTTAAAAAAAGAAGGCAACAAGATTATTTCTCAACCTATAAAAGGAACTGCCAAACGTTTAGTTAGTATAATAGACGATCAAAAGATTGCTGCCGATCTTCATCGAGATGAAAAAGAGAGAGCTGAGAATATTATGATTGTGGATCTTGTTAGAAACGATCTCTCTAAAACAGCAAAAAAAGGAAGCGTAACGGTTGAAGAGCTATGTAAAGTATACTCTTTTAAACAAGTTCATCAACTAATATCTACGGTTACATCAGAAATAAGAGACGGTGTACATCCTGTTGATGTTATAAAAGATTCCTTTCCTATGGGAAGTATGACCGGAGCTCCAAAAATCTCAGCAATGAAAATCATTGAAACATTAGAAGAAACCAAAAGAGGTTTATATTCTGGAGCCATAGGTTATTTTACACCAAGTGGAGATTTTGACTTTAACGTTGTCATCAGAAGTATTTTATACAATGCTAAAAATAAATATGTGTCTTTTTCCGTAGGAGGAGCCATTACCGCTAAGTCCATCCCCGAAAAGGAATACGAAGAATGTTTATTAAAGGCAAAAGCAATGAAGATGGTACTTACTAAAAAAGTATCACAACCAACATATTAGGGCAAATACAGACAAATTGGCTATTTTTGATCTATGCTGCAAGAATTTAAAGAACACTTAAACAATCAATTCCCTTATTTACAGAATGAGAAGTTACTTATTGCCATTTCTGGAGGAATTGATAGCGTAGTACTCGCCCATCTTTGTGCTCAATTGCAAATAGACTTTGCATTAGCACACTGTAATTTTAAATTGAGAGGCAAAGAAAGTGATGATGATCAGAAATTTGTAGTTGCATTAGCGAATCAATTTAATAAAGAAGTATATACTATTTCCTTTACTACCGAAGAGCATGCCAAAAAGCATGGACAATCCATTCAGGTTGCAGCAAGAGCATTGCGTTATCAATGGTTTCAAGAACTTTTAGAGGAGCATCAGTTGAAATACGTATTAACGGCGCATAACACCAACGACAATCTTGAAACATTTATTATAAACCTGACGAGAGGAAGCGGATTGGAAGGATTTACAGGAATCCCTTCTATGAATAAAAACATCATAAGACCATTATTGGCTTTTTCAAGAGATCAAATTATGATGTATGCAATTAAAAATGGTATTGAATGGCGGGAAGATCGATCTAATGCTTCCCTAAAGTATGTCCGCAATAAGGTACGTCATAAGATTCTACCCGTTTTGCAGGATGTGAATCCGAACATCTTAGATTCATTTAAGAAAACACTAGATCATCTAAACGAAAGTCAGAATATTATCGATACCGAGATTCAGAAGATCTCAAAAAACATTATAACTGAAGACAACACCGGTATTTTTAGATTGAATATTGATAAACTATTGCAATTGCCTTATCCAAAAGCCTATTTGTATCAAATCTTAAAGAAGTATGAATTTACAGAATGGAACGATATTGAGAACCTGCTAACAGCGCAGTCTGGCAAACAAGTATTTTCTAAAGAATATCGACTTCTAAAAGACAGGCATTTCTTAATACTTACCAAAACGAATACAAAAGATTCAGAAAATAGCGTGTATGAGATTCATGAAACGGTTGATAAAATCGAAGTTCCAATCTCTCTTCATTTTCAAGTCAGCAAAGAAAAAAATCTAAAAAGCAGGGTAGATATCTTGGTGGATAAAGATTTGTTAAACTTCCCATTACGTGTAAGAAAATGGGGTTATGGCGACTATATTTGTCCTATAGGTATGCAAGGGACCAAAAAACTAAGTCAATTGTTTAAAGATCGTAAGTTATCGTTGATTGACAAAGAGAATACTTGGTTGTTAACGGATGCTGATGATACAATTATTTGGGTTATAGGCATGCGGCAGGACAGACGATTTAGTGTTTCTAAAGAAACTAAAAACATTTTAAAAATAACAACGTACTGATGAAGAAATTAATCGTATTATTCCTTCTCTTTTTTACAATTTCAACCTTCGCTCAAACCGAAAAAAATCCCATAATATGGGAAACTTCCGTTCAAAAAATCTCTGACACGGAGTATGACTTGGTCTTTTCCGCGACGATTTTAGAGAATTGGCATTTATACTCTCAATACAATCCCGAAGGTGCCTCATTACCTTTAGAAATATCAGCTGTTGACGAAAACCCTGCATTTAGACTCATAGGAAAAGCTAAAGAGAGTAAAACCTATAAAGAGTATAGTGATGTTTGGGAAAAAGAGGAAACGTTCTTTAAAAACAAAGCGATACTAACGCAGAGAATTCAACTTACAAACAAAAACATTACAGTTATAAAGCTAAACCTGTTCTATCAAGTCTGTAAAGTTGGAGGCGTATGTATTCCTTTTGATGACGATTATACCTTTTCATTAGACGGTTCAGTTGTCACAGAACAACCTATTGTAATTTCGGATAGAAGTGTTGCATTATCCAATGCAATGAAACTAGATCTAAAAAACAAACATCTATTAAAAGAAGGAGCGAATAACGCAAAAGGGGAAAGTAATTTATTTAATATTTTTTTGCTGGGTTTTATTGGCGGCCTATTAGCATTGTTAACACCTTGTGTGTTTCCTATGATTCCATTAACGGTATCCTTCTTTACGAAACAATCTAAGAATAAAGCAAAAGGAGTCAGCAATGCCGTACTTTACGGTTTCTTTATCGTTCTTATTTATATATTATTAAGTGTTCCTTTTCATTTTTTAGACAACATAGATCCAGAGATACTAAATACTATTTCAACCAATGTATGGTTAAATATTTTCTTTTTTGCTATCCTTGTTTTCTTTGCTTTTTCTTTCTTCGGATATTATGAGATTACGTTACCAAGTTCTTGGGGAAATAAAATGGATTCAGCTTCTAGTGTAGGTGGGTTAATAGGAATTTTCTTTATGGCATTAACTTTAGCCATTGTTTCATTCTCATGTACTGGCCCTATTTTGGGTTCTCTATTAGCTGGATCACTTACGTCTGATGGAGGTGCCATGCAACTTTCAGCAGGAATGACAGGTTTTGGACTGGCACTAGCATTACCATTTGCATTGTTTGCACTATTTCCTAGTTGGTTAAATTCATTACCTAAATCTGGTGGGTGGTTAAACACCACCAAAGTAGTTTTAGGTTTTTTAGAATTGGCTTTTGCTTTTAAGTTCTTATCGAACGCAGATTTAGTAGAACACTGGGGATTATTGAAACGTGAAGTATTCATTGGAATTTGGATCCTTCTTTTTGTTGGATTAGCATTGTACCTGTTTAAACGAATTAAGTTTCCTCATGATGGATCTGATAAAAAACTGTCTTTCCCTAGAGTGTCTTTTGGTGTTTTTGTTATTGCATTTGTTATTTATATAGCTCCAGGAGTATTAAAAAATCCAACATGGCAATTGAAACTTTTAAGTGGTTTTCCTCCTCCTCAGTTTTATAGTATATATCAACAGGAAAGTGAATGTCCTTTGGGGTTAAACTGTTACAAAGATTTTGACACTGGCTTAGCAGTTGCCAAAGCAGAAAACAAACCAATACTTCTAGATTTTACTGGTTGGGCTTGTGTAAATTGTAGAAAAATGGAAGAAAATGTGTGGAGTGATGACGCCATTTATAATATACTAAAAGATAAATATATTTTGATTTCTTTATATGTAGACGATCGAAAAGAACTATCAAAAGAACAACAATTCGAATTTATAAGAGATAATGGAAATTTAAAACGAATTCGAACCATTGGAGACAAGTGGGCTACTTTCCAAATTGTTAATTTTCAAACGGCTTCACAACCTTATTATGTATTGTTAAATTCTGATCTCGAAATTTTGGCTCCTCCGAAACAATATACAGATATAGATGACTACTATAATTGGCTTAAAAAGGGAATTCCTCCTAGCCTCGAATAACAATAAGAAATTATATAAAACCTCATTAAAATGAGGTTTTTTTTATGAATATAATCATACAAACCTTCTATATGGTATTATCATTATCATAACGAAATAGGTTAATAAATATTAATTTTATATATTTGATAAGGGTGCACTAGAAAATCATCAATTTTTTATATTGATTTTTGAAGCATTCTTATTTTTTTGTTTAAAATTTAATGAAGACCCTTTGATTATGATCGTAAGCGAAACACTCTCGGAAGTTAAAAATTTCATCAACGGTAAATTTGAAAGAAACGGGCAATCCTCTATGGATGTTGTAAGCCCTATAGACGGCACTAAGATATCGTCAATCCCATTATCGACAGCACTAGATGTAGACGCAGCCGTAAAAGCTGCAAAGGATGCTTTTCCTGCTTGGTCAAGTATGACTTTTAAGGAGCGGGTGCAAATATTTTTTAGGTATAGAACCTTGCTAGAAAAAAACATAGATGAACTTACTAAATTAGTTCAACTGGAAAATGGTAAAACCTATGGTGAAGCTAAAGCAGAAGTTGAAAAAAGTATGGAATTGTGTGAGTTTGCTGTTTCTATGCCTCAAATCGTTGTAAATGAAATTCAAGAAGTAAGTAAAGGAGTTGAATGTAGAATTGAGCGAAAACCTTTAGGAGTAGTTGCATCGATTACACCTTTCAATTTCCCAAACATGGTGCCACATTGGACCATGCCAAATGCATTAGTATTAGGAAACACTATGGTAATGAAACCATCTGAAATAGTTCCATTAAGCACCGTTAGAATGGCTGAGCTTTTAAAAGAAGCGGGGCTCCCTGACGGTGTTTTCAATTTAGTAAACGGCGGAAAAGAGGTAGTAGAAAGTATTTGTGACCATCCTGATATTGAAGCAGTTTCTTTTGTAGGATCTACTAAGGTCGCTAAAATAGTATATAAAAGAGCTACCTCAACCTTAAAACGCTGTGTAGCTTTAGGTGGTGCAAAAAATCATTTATTGGTACTACCGGATGCCAATCCAGAAATGACCGCTTCTAATGTTGTAGCTTCAATGTCTGGATGTGCTGGACAACGTTGTATGGCTGCTTCGGTAATGGTAGGTGTCAGTAACATAGAACACATTATAGATAGAATGATCGAAGATGCTAAAGCCATTGTCCCAGGAGAAAATTTAGGCTCTGTGATTAGTGCAGAAGCAAAAGAACGTATTGAAGGATACATTGCTGAGGCAGAAAAAAATGGAGCAAAAATCTTGTTAGACGGAAGAAATGCAACTGTTCCAGGCAAAGAAGGCGGCTTCTATGTTGGTCCAACTATTATAGATCATGTAACCATAGATATGTCGGTAGCAAGAGAAGAAATTTTCGGACCAGTTATTTCTATTATAAGAGCTGAAGATTTAGATCAGGCGATTGAAATTGAAAACGGATCTAATTACGGAAACGCTGCTGCTGTATTTACGCAAAGCGGAGGATTGGCCAAACAAGTTATGGAACGTGCAAGTGCTGGAATGATTGGAGTGAATATTGGGGTTCCTGTGCCTAGAGAGCCATTCTCTTTTGGCGGTTGGAATGAATCAAAGTTTGGCGTAGGTGACATTACCGGTCGTAGTTCTATTGAGTTCTGGACACAAAACAAAAAAACCACTACTAAGTGGAATCCTGAAGCGCAAACAAATTGGATGAGCTAGTATCCTAATATTTTAATCTTATGAGTAATCAACAAATCATACAAGATAACCTTGACTATACATTGTTCTCTTGGGCAAAACAAGGTGGATTAAATCCTATTAATGCTTTGCGAGCAAAGGGCTCTTATGTATATGATCGGGATGGAAAAAAGTACTTAGACTTTTCATCTCAATTGATGAATGTAAACATTGGTCATGGGGATCAACGAATTACAGATGCCGTTGCCAAGCAAATGCAAGAAGTAAGTTATGTATATCCAGGTATGGCTACAGATGTAAGAGGTCAGCTAGGAAAGAAAATAGCTGAAATTACTCCAGGAAATCTCACTAAAACATTCTTCACTTTAGGTGGAGCTGAGGCTATTGAGAATTCAATCAAATTAGCTAGAATTTATACTGGGAGACATAAAATTATTACACATTACAGATCGTACCACGGAGCAACGTACGGCGCTATTTCTGCAGGAGGGGATCCTAGAAAATTCCCTGTAGACAGTCAAGCAATGCCAAATGTGGTTCATGTAGAAAATCCATATGCGTACAGATGTCCATGGAATTCTGATTCCATAGAACAATGTGGAGAACGAGCATTTGCTCATCTAGAACGTGTGGTAAAATTTGAAAACCCTGACAGCATTGCGGCGATTCTTTTTGAAGGCGAGTCTGGATCATCTGGTTGTATCAAATACCCGCCAATGTACCTAAAAAGAGTACGAGAATTATGTGATCAATATGGTATCCTTTTCATTGATGATGAAACCATGAGTGGATTTGGAAGGACTGGAAAAATGTTTGGAATTGATCATCATGAAGTAACACCAGATATCATGGTTATGGCTAAAGGATTAACCTCAGGGTATTTGCCATTAGGAGCGATGACCGTCACTGATACTATCGCAAATTATTTTAACAAAAACCCAATGTTATTGGGACTTACATATTCTGCACATCCTGTTTCGTGTGCTGCCGCTTTAGAGAATTTAAAGATTATACAAGAAGATAATTTAGTTGACAAGGCTGCTGAAATGGGAAAATACATTGAAGCTGAAGTAGAAAAACTAAAAACCAAACATCCTTCTATTGGCGATTTCAGAAATACTGGTTTATTAGGGTGTATTGAACTTGTAAAGAATAGAGCAACAAAAGAACCTGTAACACCATGGAATGCAAAACCAGACGAAATGGAAGTCACTTTAAAAATGGCAGCTAAAGTTCGTGAACTGGGTATGTTCACTTTTGTGAGATGGAATTGGATCTTTATTGCACCTCCATTAAACGTAACGAAAGAGGAAGTAGACAAAGGTTTACAAATTATTTCTCAGGTGATTGAAATAGCAGATCAATGTTATACATAAGATATGAGTAAAGATATCGTAGAATTACAAGAAGACATTTCCCATTCTTCCTTATATAGTGAAGATTTAGCGCCAGTTTCTAAAGAAAATAGAACTTGGAGTAAATGGCATTTAGCAGCTATTTGGGTCGGAATGGCTGTTTGTATTCCTACCTATTTGCTTGCCTCTTATATGATTAAAACAGGATTGAATTGGTATGAAGCACTAATTATTATTGGGCTTGCCAACTTGATTATTACCATTCCTATGGTTCTAAACGGGCATGCTGGTGTAAAGTACGGTATTCCTTTCCCCGTGATTGGACGTGCCGCTTTTGGTACCAAAGGTGTGCATTTAGCATCTGTAACTAGAGGAATTATAGCCTGTGGTTGGTTTGGTGTGCAAACATGGATTGGTGGTTTGGCCATCTACGCCATCTTTAATGCAGTAACTGGGTCTACTGGGGAGTTAGGTCTCTCTATTGGAAAATTTATAGGCTTCGGAATTTTTTGGGTTATCAATATGTATTTTATATGGAAGGGTACTGAAAGTATTAAATGGTTAGAAACCTTCTCCGCCCCAATCCTCGTTATTATGGGGTTGGTGTTAATCTACTGGAGTTATGCAAAAGCTGACGGTTTTTCGGTGGTACTAGAGCAGGGAAAGCAACTACAAGCTACTGCGGCAACTATTTCTGAAAAAGATAATGTCTTTCATCTCAATCTAAATGCACTAAAAGATAAAGAAGGTCATTTAAAAGCCTCAGAATATAATATAGTTTCTGATGCAGATACATCATGGGAAACATTTACCGAAAGTCCAATTCTGATTACGAATACTGAAAATGTACAAGTACAATTCAGAACTATGGATAATGATACTGAAGTGCTGTCAAGTATAGTTAACGCTAATGTAGCAAGTAATGACGCTTCTGGAAGTAAACTCTGGAGTTATCTTCTTTGGCTTACTGCAATGGTTGGTTTCTGGGCAACTATGTCTATCAGTATTGCAGATATCACTAGATATGCCGCTACACAAAAAGATCAGGTTGCTGGACAGTTCATTGGGCTTCCTGCTACTATGCTACTCTATTCATTTGTTGGAATTTTTGTAACCTGTGCGGCCATTATCAATTTTAAAGACATTTTGATTGCTGATGATGCGCCTTGGGATCCAGTATCATTAATTGCAAAATTTAAAAACCCTGTAGTGGTCATTGTCGCACAAGTATTTATGCTAATTGCTACCTTAAGCACCAACATTGCTGCCAATGTTATTGCTCCTTCCAATGCATTTTCTAATCTATTACCAAAGAAGATTAGCTTTAAAAAAGGAGGCACAATTACGGGGATACTTGGAATATTAATTATGCCTTGGTGGTTATTAAACGAAATATCTGGTTTTCTCATTTTTGTGAGCGGATTATTGGGCCCTGTCTTGGGGATTTTAATTGCCGATTATTTTCTGATTAGAAAAAAGAAATTAGAACTCGCAGAATTGTATAAAGAAGAAGGTATCTATTCATATAAGAAGACAGGCTTTAATAAAGCAGCAATGATCGCCTTATTTGTAGGTGTATTCTTGGCTCTTATAGGCTATTGGGTCCCTGCTCTAAATTTCTTGTATTCCTTATCATGGTTTACAGGGTTTATCATATCCTTTGTGTTGTACGTGTTATTAATGAAGAAACCAAACTAAGTTGAATACAAAATACATCATACTATTCCTTTACTTTTCAGTCCTTTTTTTAATAGGGTACTTTGCTGCTAAAAGAATAAAAAATACCAAAGATTATTATGTAGGAGGTAAAAAACTCAATTTTTGGGTGGTTGCATTTTCTGCTAGAGCTACAGGTGAGTCTGCTTGGTTACTACTAGGGCTGACAGGTCTAGGAGCGATGGTTGGTGTTTCTGCATTTTGGGTTGTTCTTGGTGAAGTTATTGGAGTAACGGTCTCTTGGTTTTTTATGGCAGAGAAGTTTAAAGGATTAACTGATTCCTACAATTCTATCACCATTCCAGATTATTTAGTAAGCAGATTTAAACCAAAGACCAATACCTTACGGATAGTGGCTGCAACTGCCTTATCCCTATTCGTAATTATTTATGTAAGTGCTCAAATTGATGCTACAGGTTCTGCCTTTGAATCCTTTTTAGGTTGGAATTACTTCACTGGAGCTATTGTTGGTTTTTTAATCGTACTCACTTATATATTTTCTGGTGGTTTTGTTGCCGTTGCTTGGTCCGATTTATTTCAAGGTTTAATAATGCTTATTGGATTAGTAGCCTTACCAATTGTAGCATATTTTTCTATTAGTTCTGATGTTTCTATTTCTCAGGAATTAACAAAACTAGATCCTTCATTTTTAAATATTTGGGGAGAAGGAGGTTTGACCCTCATTAATGTCTTTACAATATTAGGATTTGTATTCATTGGTTTAGGCTTTATGGGATCACCTCAATTATTTGTCAGATTTATGTCTATAAAAGGGGTCTCAGAAATCAAGAAAGGGCGTTGGGTTGCATTTGTGTTTACCATACTTACAGACTCTTGCGCAGTTCTCATTGGAATTTTTGGTAGGTATTTGTTAACGTCAATTGATGCAAATCCTGAAGATATTTTAGGGAATGGTGCGCAAAACGTGTTGCCTCTCTTAGTTGAAAAAATAATGCCGCTTACGCTGATTGGATTGTATATCGCAGCGGTTCTTTCGGCAATCATGTCTACTATAGATTCATTATTAGTCGTTGCCTCAAGTGCCATTTCAAGAGATTTTTATCAACAGATATATAAACCGAAAAAAACAGAAGTTGAATTAGCTAAAATTTCAAGACTCATTACATTACTGTTAGCTGTATTTGCCTTAATCATTGCTATGATCGTTGCTGTTACGACACCTGAAAGAACGATATTTTGGTTCGTCATTTTTGGCTGGTCTGGAATAGCAGCCACATTTTGCCCTACAATAATTCTATCTCTTTTTTGGGGTAAATTCAACACAAAAGGAGCAATTGCATCCATGATAACAGGATTTTTGGCTGTCCCACTTTTTAAATTTGGCTTTGCATCATTGGATGGAGTCGGAATCTATTTTGAAAAATTAGGAGAGCTTGGGCCGTCATTCATTTTAGCGATTATTATAGGAGTAATTGTGAGTACAATTACATCAAAACAGTATGTAAATAGTGAACCGAAAAAAATAACTGAGTAAAATCTTGTAAATTTAATGAACCGAGAAAGATAAATAGTATGTCAATTTTAATTAAAAATGGTCAAATCGTTACAGCTGCCGAAACATATATAGCTGATATATATGTTGAAGGTGAATCTATTATTGCCATTGGTGAGGATTTGAAATACAATGCTGAAAAAATTATAGATGCAACCGGAAAGTTAGTCTTTCCAGGAGGTATAGATCCTCACGTACATTTGGATATGCCTTTTATGGGGACCTATTCTAGCGATGATTATGAAACCGGAACCAGAGCAGCGTTGCATGGAGGAACTACGATGGTCATAGATTTCATTTTGCAAACGCAAGGAGATACTTTACACAATGCCTTAAAAACGTGGCAACAAAAGTCACATGGAAAGGCCATTGGAGATTATTCATATCATATGGCTGTGACAGATTTCAATGATGATGTTGCGAAAGAAGTGACACAAATGATTGAGGAAGAAGGTATTTCATCTTTCAAGACATTTATGGCGTATAAAGGTGCTTTAATGATTGATGATGGGCAAATGGTTCAGCTCATGAAAGTGGTAAAAAAGCACGGTGGTTTAGTTACTGTACATGCTACAAATGGTGACATGATTGATTCTTTAATCGCTAAGAACAAAGCCTTAGGAAATTTATCTCCGCTATATCATTATCTCTCTCAGCCTGAAGTTACAGAGGCAGAAGCCTCCGCTAGATTTACAGATATGTTGCATTATACTGGTTGTCCGGGTTATATTGTACATATGACTTGCGAAGGCGCCCTCAATGCTGTTAGAAAAGCAACACAGCGCAATCAAAAAGTATTTGTAGAAACTTGTACTCAATACCTTATGTTAGATGCGTCTTTATATGAGAAGGATTTTGAAGGGGCTAAATGGGTGATGAGTCCACCACTTCGCGAGAAGAAAGATCAAACCGCATTGTGGTCGGGTATTAATCAAGGATTGGTTCAAGTAGTTGGAACCGACCATTGTCCGTTTATGTGGGAACAAAAGAAAATGGGAAAAGATGACTTTTCAAAAATTCCAAACGGACATCCTGCTATCGAACATCGTATGGAGTTATTATTTTCAGAAGGTGTCCATAAAGGAAAAATATCACTAACGAAATACGTAGAAGTTAGTTCTACGAATGCTGCCAAAATATTTGGGATGTATCCAAGAAAAGGTACCATAGCCATTGGTAGTGACGCAGACATTGTCATTTTCGATCCAAAGAAAGAACATACTATTTCTGTTGAAACACATCATATGAACTGCGATTATTCGGCATATGAAGGTCAAAAAGTAACAGGAAAAACGGAAACCGTAATCCTAAGAGGGCAAGTAGCCATTGAAAATGAAGAATGCAAGTTGAGTGCAGGAAACGGGCAATTCATTCCGAGAGGAAAAACATCATTAACAGTAATTTAGAAACAACATATTATGCCAAGAAAAGTAAAATCAGGATTGATACAAATGAGTCTTCCAATGACGGAAGGAGAAGGAACGATTCAAGAAATAATGGACGCTATGTATGATAAACATATCCCATATATTGAAGAAGCTGGTCGACAAGGTGTGCAAATTTTATGTTTGCAAGAAATATTCAACACGCCTTATTTCTGTCCAGGACAGGATAAAAAATGGTATGAGTCGGCAGAATCGGTTCCAGGACCAACCACTGAGAAAATGCAGGTTTTAGCAAAAAAACATAATATGGTCATTGTTGTACCAATTTATGAAAAGGAATCGCCTGGCGTGCTCTACAATACAGCAGCGGTAATTGATGCAGATGGTACCTATTTAGGAAAGTATCGAAAAAATCATATCCCGCACACTACCGGATTTTGGGAGAAATTCTTCTTTAAACCTGGGAATATGGGGTATCCCGTGTTTCAAACTAAATATGCTAAAGTTGGTGTTTACATTTGTTATGATAGGCATTTTCCAGATGGCGCTAGAGCTTTAGGTTTAAATGGGGCCGAAATTGTTTACAACCCTTCGGCTACCGTAGCAGGATTAAGCGAATACTTATGGAAATTAGAGCAACCCGCTCATGCAGCAGCTAATGGTTATTTTATGGGCTGTATCAATCGTGTGGGTGAAGAGAAACCATGGAATTTAGGTAAATTCTATGGACAGTCTTATTTTGTAGATCCACGTGGGCAAATTTTTGCAGAAGCCTCTCGTGATAATGATGAATTATTAGTGGCAGAATTTGATCTGGATTTAATAGAAGAAGTACGCTCTACATGGCAATTCTATAGAGATAGAAGACCAGAAACTTATGGACGATTAACCGACTTATAGTATGGCAGAATATAAAAGACCCACGACAGAAGCTGAGTTTGAGAAAAACTTTAAGCAGAAAAAACCTTTGATGAATGACACCGAGGCGTATTATGAAAGTTCTCGTTGTTTATTTTGTTATGACGCACCTTGTATTCAAGCGTGCCCCACAAGTATAGATATTCCATTATTTATTAAGCAAATTCATACGGATAATGTCACTGGAGCATCTAAAACTATTTTTGATGCCAACTGGCTTGGAAACGCTTGTGGAATTGTGTGCCCTACAGGAGTACTTTGTGAAGGAGCATGCGTATATAATCATCAAGATGTGCCGCCTATTCAGATCGGTCGACTTCAAAATTATGCGACGAACAAAACTATTGATGCTGGAAAAGACATTTTTAAAGTTGGTGAATCTAATGGAAAAAAAATCGCCATTGTCGGAGCTGGTCCCGCTGGATTAGCTTGTGCAAGTGAAGCTAGAACTTTAGGTTATGAAGTCGATATTTTTGAAGCTAAAGAAAAACCTTCTGGTCTTACTGTATATGGAATTGCTCCATATAAAATAACCAATGAAGAAGTTTTAAAAGAAGTAGAATACTTACAAAATCAGTTAGGGTTCAGCATTAAATACAACAATCCAATTGATACTCCACAGGCGATAAAGGAGTTAGAAACAACCTACGACGCTATCTTTTTAGGTGTTGGATTAGGAAAGACAGCTACTTTACATTTAGACGGAGAGAATAAGAAAGGGGTTGTAGGTGCTGTAGAATTTATTGAAGAGCTCCGTATGAAACATCACAAATTAAAAGTTCCTGCAAAAGTAGTGGTCATTGGTGGAGGAAATACCGCAATGGATGCCGCTTCCGAAGCTGCGAGGATGGGTGCCAGAAAAACAGTATTAGCCTACAGAAATTCTCGAGAAAAAATGGGTGCTTATGGTTTTGAATATGATTTAGCCATTAGTGCCGGTGTAGATAGTTTGTTTCATGTTACTCCTATTGCCATTGTTGGAAATGGTAACGTTGAAGGCGTAAAGTTCGCGAAAACTGAAATCGTAGATGGGAAACTTAAAACGAATATGAACAATACATTCATTGTACGTTGTGATATGGTTATTAAAGCGACTGGTCAAGCAAAACAAGGTCATTTTTATGATCTAATAAGCGACTTAAAAAGAGACGATAAAACAAGAATCGAAATTAATAACGATTTCCAAACTTCGAATCCAAAGTATTTTGCGGGAGGTGATGCCATTAATGGCGGGGCCGAAGTTGTAAATGCTGCCTATGATGGAAAAATGGCTGCAAGAGGAATTCATAATTGGTTAACAAAATAAGAAAAAGACATGGTAGATTTATCGATAAATTTTGGCGGAATAAAAGCTCCAAATCCATTTTGGCTAGCGTCCGCTCCACCAACAAACTCTGGATATCAAATTATGAAAGCTTTTGAAGCTGGATGGGGAGGTGCTGTATGGAAAACTTTAGGAGTTCCTGTTGTTAATGTTTCTAGCCGTTACGGCTCTGTCAACTATCGCAATACTCGAATGATGGGTTTCAATAATATTGAACTGATTACCGATAGACCTTTAGCCGATAATCTTCGAGAAATTGAAGAAGTAAAAAAATACTTCCCGGATCATGCTGTGATTGCTTCTCTAATGGTAGAGAGTCGCGCAGAATGGGAGCAAATTATTAAAGATGTAGAAAATGCTGGAGCAGACGGGATTGAGTTAAATTTTGGTTGTCCGCACGGAATGTGTGAACGCGGAATGGGTTCGGCCGTTGGGCAAGAACCAGAGGTGTTAAAAACCATTGTTGAATGGGTAAAAGAAGCCGCTAAAATTCCGGTAATTACAAAACTATCTCCTAACATTTCTCATATTACAGATCCTGGTTTAGCGGCGGTGCAAGGAGGAACGGATTCTATTTCCTTAATTAATACAATAAAAAGTATTGTAGGTATTGATTTAGATTCATATGCTCCGTATCCAATCGTTGATGGTAAGGGCACTAATGGCGGATATTGTGGTCCCGCAGTAAAACCTATTGCAATGCATATGCTGAAAGATTTGGCTCAGCATCCAGAAATTGGGAAAGTTCCTTTGTCTGGAATTGGAGGTATTGAAACTTGGCGAGATGTGGTCGAATTTATTTTATTGGGAGCCACTTCGGTTCAGGTTTGTACGGCAGTAATGCATTATGGATTTGGTATTGTAAGAGAAATGGAAGCTGGATTACGTCAATTTATGGAAGACAAAGGGTACAATACAATCTATGATTTTGCAGGAAAAGCATTACCAAATGTCACGGAATGGAAGCATTTGAACTTAAAGCATAAAGTAGTTGCTGAAATCAACTCAGATAAATGTGTGGGTTGTGACCTATGCTATATTGCATGCGATGATGGTGCGCATCAAGCTATTGCATTATCTGATGACCCAACAAACAGGATTCCTTCCATTATTGAAGAGAATTGTGTTGGATGTAATCTATGTTCTTTGGTATGCCCGGTAGAAGATTGTATTACAATGGTTAAAAAAGATGATGGTAAGCAACATACCACTTGGCATGAGCGTACTCTCAATGATGATATCCCTACTACTTTTGATGATGATAGAGCTGGTGGAAAAGGACATTTTGTTCCGAAGCCGTCAGATGCTCTTAAAAAATAATAGCACTCAGTATTATAAAAAAAAAGAGAGACAAAATTGTCTCTCTTTTTAATTATAACTATCTCAGGTACTAAGAATTATCTTCTACAGATGCATCAGGTGCGTTCTTCTTCACTGAAGCGATTCCATTCTCCATAGCATCATTTCCAGAATACATTTCACTTGTTCCGATCACTTGACCATTGGTAGCTTTTAAATTAAAGTAAGGACTTCCATTTTTAGCAGTTAATCTTTCAAATTTACCATCGTCTTGTGAGTTTTTCTGCACAGACTCGATTCCATTGTTACAAGATGCTTTAGTTTTGTAAGCTTCACTACTTAAAATAGTTTGACCATTTCCTGCTTTTAAATTAAATCTGAACTGTCCAGATTTGTCCGTCGTAATTACGAATTTCCCCATTTTTAAATTGATTTAAGGTTAATATTAAGTGGTTTAATTTCTAAAGATTAGGAATTACAAGTTCCTGACCCGGATGAATAATATTCGGGTTCTTCAGAATGTTGGTGTTGGCATCAAAAATCGCCGTGTATTTCATTGGGTTCCCGTAATAGTGTTTAGCAATCTTACTTAAAGACTCTCCACTTTTTACCATATGTTTAGCATATAAAGAAGTATCTCCGACCTTTATATCTGCAATAATATCTGATGGTTCTTCTCCTCCAATTCTTTTGATCTCATCCCAAATAAGGTTTTTCTCATATTGGTTCTTTGCCGTTCCATAGACATGTAATATGCCATTATCTTCTCTAACGTCCCCATTTTGAATCTCTAGAGTCATACCTAGCTCTAACACGCTCTTATACTTTGATTTTACCATTATTTTTATGTTTTTTAATTATTAATTTCCGAAAAGTCCTCCTAATAGATTTCCTATTCCACCTTCATTTTTTTTATTGTTTCCTCCTCCTAGAAACATTCCAGCTACATCATCAATGACACTTCCATCTCCATCAGCATCTAAAACCTTTTCCAAAAAACTTTGTTCATTTTGAGTAGAACTTCCCCCAAGTAATCCACCCAACATTCCAATTAACCCTTCTGAGTTACTAACATTCTGTTGTTGTTTTTGCTTACCTATCACTCCCATTAAAATTGGAGCAGCTACTTTTAAGATAGTACCTACGGCGCCAGAGTTCAAATTTGCTTTCTGCCCAATTACTTGTTGTACTCCTGCTTGTTTGTTCCCTAAAACATGACCTAAAATCTTTTCTCCGTCCGATGTTACTTCATCATTTACACCTCCGTTAAACAAGTCTCCAAGATTATCTAAGATACTCCCATTGTGTTTCTTAGATAAGGCACCCATTAGACTTTGCGCCCCTTCAGGTGTTGCTGAGTTTCGTTGCAAGGCTTTCGTTAAAACGGGTAGCGCCATCGTTAATACTCCTTCTGTTTTTTTCTTATCTTGATGCGTAGATCCTGCCACTCCTGATATAATTTGTTTTCCTAAGTCGCTGTTTAATAAGTCTAATATTCCTGCCATTTTTTACTTCAATTATTGTTTTACATAAATATGACACAGGTTTTAAATTAAAGTCACATGCATACCTCAAAAGCATACGTATATAGCTTCTATTTTATTTTTATTACCTTACCATTGCTAATTGAAAAAGAAAAAAATATGCTCGTAAAAGTTTATGGTAGCGCCGTCTTTGGTATTGATGCTACCACTATCACAGTAGAAGTTAATATTGACAAAGGAATTGGATATCACTTGGTTGGTTTACCCGATAATGCTGTTCGTGAAAGTAGTTGTCAATTACAAAAGGAAATGATAATTTACACAAGTTGTTGCTAAAAACACATAAGTAGATGCAAAAGAATTAGTGTAGATGATTCAATCATTCCACATTTTACTAGCAATATCAGCTTCTTCTTTTCCAATCGCATTTGCATAGATTGATGTTGTCTTAATATCGGCATGTCCCATCCACTTTTGAAGCATATTTATTGGAATTCCTTTTGTTATAGCATTTACGCCGTATGCGTGTCTTATACCTTTAGGACTTCGGTGTTTACCTTCTGGTATTTCAGCTTCAACCATCATCTTCCTTATAAGTTCAAAAGCATGTTGTCTAGACCAAGACCATAACAAGATTTTCGAATCTTTTTCTTTCTTTTGCTTTTTTATCAGATCATGTCCAATTGTCAATAAATCAATAAGGTTCGCTGGAACAGGAACAGCTCTGTAAATATCTCCTCTTCTCTTTTTTAAACTTTTAAAAATAATCTTATTAGATTCTCTTTCAATACTACGAGCAGATAATTGTAAAGCTTCGGAAATTCTGCATCCAGTAAAAACCATTGTCTCAGCAAGAGTTCTTAATTTTGGATCTTGTTCTTTAGCCAGTTTTAAAAACTGTTCTACCTCTGAAGAAGTAAGATATAACCTATTTCCTTCTGTATCAAAAATTCTCATTTCACTCATATCTGACAAAATTAATGAATTTTGTCAAGTAATATTGATTTTTGATAACGCTTCAGTAATATATCTATGTAGATAAGGGAAAAACACTTGACACTATTACCAATAGTGTCACATACTAGAATAAAAAGAGAAAATTTTCATGTTATTTTATTTTCATGAAACAACAATATTCATAAATAAATTGTACTCTAATTATGGTTGATTTCAATGATTGGTAATATTGAAAAATTATTGTCATAATAGTGCTGAAGTTCTGGTGGAATAAAAGAAAAGTTTTTCCAATCAATGGCTTTTCTTTTACCTTCTTCTCTTGCATCAAATGCACATAAATAATTTATTGGTGATTTAATATTCATGTCCTCATTTAACTCTTTGATATAGTTTAAGCTTTGATTAACCCCATCTCTTAAAGATTTGAAACTATACCCTTTGGTTATCTTTCTTCCATTTTGATGAATAGATCTACCAATCCATTTTACCTCTAAAAAAACACTAAGCCCATTAGCTTCGGTTCTAAGATCTAAACGTTTCTTAGAATCAAGTTGATCCTCTTTCCACCAAGTATGCTGCATATTTGTTTGCAAATAACTAAATAAATTATTTCTTAATTGATCTTCTGGTCTTAATCGAAGTATATTTTTCCGTCCATTTACATTTGCGATTAAATTTAATTGTGTTTTATCGACAAAAAAGGACTCTCTATTACCTGGAGTATTAACATGAATAGTATATTGTTTTATACATTCTGGAAGTTGGTGTATAGAGAACTTTTGGCTATAGCTTTTCTGTATTACTTCGTCAGTAAATACGTTAATCCTGTCAAATTCCTGCCCTCCAACATATATATCTATTCCTAATTCTCCAAAGAAAAAAACTACTTTTTTTGAAAGTGATATCTTTTTCATTTCTTTCTGATTGATATCAATACTTTTACATTCTTCTAGTTCAAAGTCTTTATTCAGTTCAATATAATTATTAGTGCTGTAATTTTCCGCCATTGTTGTTGCAAAATTTTTTGTAGTCACCTTTAAATCAATATCAGAAATAATTTCTTCACTTATAGCAATTACAAAAAACTTTTTAATCTCCAGGTCTAACCAAAACTTATCAAAACATGTAGACTTAACAATTTTTACTTTCGGGTGATTTACGAACTCACTTTGACCAGAATAAAGTATATCGTGGACAGTTTTGAGGTCATAAGCATCTAGATCAATTACATTTTTTCCTTTTTCACTCATGTTCTCTCTAATATTTTTTTAAAAATATAATCGAAGTATAACTTAAGATATGTTTCAGCTCCAAGTTGACTCAATTCCTGTTTCATCAATGTGTCAAAATCTCTTCTGAAAGTTTCTAAAAAAATTATAGTAGCATTTTTTGGACCTATATTAAGGCTCTTCTCTGCATTGGTTGCAATCAATTCTTTGAATTCCTTATCTCTAAAAATAAATTCATAAATCTTATCTTCTCCATATATAGCTAATATCTGTATTATTAAATCTAACCATTTTATTCTATCTAAAGCTTCTGAACTTAAATCTGTTCCATCATTAACATTTATTTCTGATGATATAAATTCAATTGAGTCACTAGATTCAATAAATTCATCTTTTATCAAAAAATCTAAAGCTTTATCTATCTCGGAATCATATGGTCCAGCTCCTCTTCGAGTGAAGTTATAAAATGAAAATGGATTACTCTCTGAATCGTTTACAAAGTGAAACAATACACCTGACAAATATAGGATACGGTGCACAGAATCTTTCTTGACAGATTGCCAACCGTAATCAGAGGTTATCTGCATGAGCATCAGAATATCCCATCTCATCTGATCTCTTTTATGTTTATTAGGAATTTTATTCATTGAATAATTTTTCTATAGTTTCAGATGCTTCAATTAAACGTGCGCTTTTACTCTGGACATCTGAAGTTCTACCTATGTTTAATAAATTTATATGCCCCATTTTACTCTTTGGAGTACCTTTAATCAAATGTACAAGAAAATCACTGTTATTTAAATTTGACGTAATGACCAATTCATTGGGGTCTTTTATAAATTCCAAATATACAGCTGCTGCATTTCTCTCATATGAAATGTCTAAACTTGCATCTGGTGTTTCAGATAATAAGAAAGAATTTGAATTATTAAAGAAACTTAAAAGGCTCATTCTAAATGCTTGATCAATAAAAAATCTTTGTGATTCCGAAAGTTCTTCAGGGCTAGTTCTATCTATACCATTTATTCTTGGAAGATATCTTTTACCTTTATTATCTTCAGGATCATCATAAACAAGTTTACATGGCACTCCTAAAAATTTTGATGCATATTTATTGAAAATATCAGAAAGGCGCAGTGTCCCCTCAATTCTATCGTTATCGATAATACTTAATAGATTTTCTACTTTAGATTTTGCGGTCTTACTTTTCTCAGAATTTAATTCTTTTTCCTCTTCCAATTCATCCATTCTTTTCTTTAGAGCACTAAATTCCTGATCTGTAGAAGAATCTTTATTATTTAAAAGTTTATCAATAGAAAAGTCTACGGTTCTTAGATTAGATTTAATCTTATTATATTTTCCTTGTTCTTTTCTGTAGTCTTTGTCATAATCTTCTAAAATATTTTCTATTTCAACAATTCTATTTTCTGTATTAACAAGGGAAGTTCTTAACTTAGAGACTTCTTCCTTGGCCTTTTTTAATTCAGTAGGCTCCTTAGTGTCAGAATGTAAATTTGTTCCACACATCATGCAAGAAGATTCATCTGAAGTAATCTTTTCCAGTTTTTCTTGTTCTAAAGCATTGTTACATAATGGGCAATCTCCATGAGACTTTATAAATTTAAGGTAGTGCCAATATTTAGGAGTTACTTCAGAAAATAAATCTGAGTAAAAACTACCTTCTAAATTAGAATATGAGGAATCCAAATCTTCTATAGATTTATATAATTCATTTCTTCTTACATAAAATCGATCCAGTTCTCTATTGGATAATTTTCTTTTATCCTGAATACTCACAAGGTTTTTAAATGATGCCTCGGAATCTTTCTGCAAAACTTTTTTCTGATCCATTAACTCAACCAAAGATTTATCAAAATCTGGCTGGCCTTTAAGTCGGTCATAAACCTTTTTTAAAGCACGAATATCTTCTCCTTTATGTCGAGCTAAACTATCATAATACCTAGTATCTAAACGATATTTCTCTAGTTGATTTACATGTTTAGGATCTATTAGAAATAATGCAGTGAATGTATTCTGGAAATCAGATTCCCACATTATAGTTTTTCTCTCTTCATTAAAAAACAAAACATCATTAAGTAGGAATATAAGCATATCAAAACTTGCAAATCCTCCTGACTTTTTTATGCTCTGTTCATATATTCCCTGTAAACTAGACTCAATTTTTGATTTATTCTTATCTGGTTTTTTACTCCAATTGTCGTATTGCTCTTGGCTGACTGCGTCGCCATTTAATTCCGCCCCCTCTGGAATACTTAAATTAGAATCTCTAATTTCATATTTTATTACAGCTCCATCAATTAGTCTCCTTCTAACAATATGGACTGTCTTATTTACTTTAAAAAATAATTCCACATAAGCTGAGTCATTGTGAGCCCCACTAATATCCATACGGTTACGGAAATAATTATATGGTATTATCTCTCTACTTTCTATACGATATTCTTTACCTTTTACTTCTCGTCGTTTTACTGTTACTCCTTTTTTATAGAGTCCAATAAGCGCAAATTTTACAAGGTTTAGGAATGTAGTTTTTCCCATACCATTTCCTCCAATTATTAAATTTACTCCTACAACAAACTCATAGGTCAATTTTCTATCTGTAGGATAAAGAGAAAAATCTTTTATCACAATTTTCTGAAGAGAGGGTAAATAAATTTTTGGCATTGGAAGTCTTTATTATCTATTTAGTTAGTGAAATGAAGAATTAATATCATTTTCTATTGTTGTCATTTACTAGTGATATTATAGTTTTTCCATAACTATTACACTTTCTCTTAGGTATTCTATCTTATCTTTTTGTTGACCACTTGGAGACAATCTTCTCGCTTCTCTTATCTCTAAGATTGAAAAACCATTGTTCTGGGCAATCTCAGCTATTATTTCATCAACTAATATTTCTTGTCCATAATACGCAGAGTTTGCTACATTAAAATAAATACGACGACCTATCTTCATCTTTTTAGAAAGCATATCGAGTATAGAGTCCATGTCTCCGAAATAACCTTCTATCATATTTAAAAGGTTTTTATTCCAAAACTCTTCTTTAAAGTGAGAAATTTCATCATAAACATCTCTTAATCTACTCACATCTAATTTACTATATAAATCTCTTTTTATTTGAACGTGTGAAAAGAGAGTATTTGATCTCAGGTCACGTAAATCAGAATAATCATTAACTAAGTCTAAGACCCAAAGTTCGGTTAAATAAATATCAGTATAATCCCTTGTGTTAAGGTACGGAGGAGAAGTTATGACTAAATCTATAGAATCATCAGGCACATTAGAAAGTAATTTTCTAACATCTCCTAGTTGACAAATAGATTGGTTATCAACTTTTGAAGAGAAATCTATGGTATTTAGATCTGGTATAATTTTATCCTCTAGTCTGCTTATAAATTTTTCATGAACAGACCTACGAGAAATTGTCGTTTCATTCCAATCCTTTTTATAAGATAGACATTTTCCATTTCTGTAAACATTACTAACTTCCAATAAAATTGATGCTAGAGCTACCTTTAGAAGTTTTTGATACTTTAAATCATCAATACTTAGTATTCTATATTTGATATCTAGAATTCCATTCATTACAGACTTATCAAAGACCCATTTATCCTTTCCTTTTCTTGGTTGATATGTTCTTGCTAAAGGTAATGACATCAACGACCTAATTGGTAAAAGCTTTCCTCTAAGATCTTTTTTTATGTCTTCAAAAATACTTACACTCTGCCTTGAATCATAACTAGTCTCTAATTTTGTTGTCGCCAATAGATGCATAAAAGGACTAACTTCAAAAGAATAGCACGCTATATTTTTTCTCTGTAATTCAAGTGGTGTAGTTCCGCTACCCGCAAAAGGCTCGAGTGCTTGTTCAACTTTATATGGAAGCTCTTTGATTATACCATCTATAAATTCTCTAGAGTAACCTTCCACAAATGGATACCATTGATGAATAGGTTCGCTCTTATTCTTATCAAACTGCATGATACCTCCATAAATATTTCGGTAATCTGTAATAGTATAATTAGGGTATTTATCCTGATCTTTTACTATGGTAACACTTTTTTTTAACACTACTTCCATAAATCATTATTATGATATAAGACTATTGTAATCCACAATAGAGAAAGTAAATACACCTTTTCAGACAACTTCGATCAGTTCACAACATAGGGAATCTATATAAAATTGATAAATTTTATACTTATCTTATTATCAGCGTGTACTATTTTATTTCCTAACTGCAAGTTACATAAACATCTATTACTTAAAAAGAAGTTATCTAATTATTTTGTCCATGTAAATTAATCAATGATTCTAAAAAAAATATTATTTTAGGTTGAGTGAATTCCACTTAGAATATAGTTTAAATATGAGAAAAACCCCAAAGATTAATTTTAATTCCTCTGCTACAGAAAGGTATTGGTATTTATATTGGATAGGCAAGATAGTCTATGAAAATAGAATTTTTAAAGTTCGTTACTACTTTATTAATACCTGGAGAAATGATGACCAAATTAGAGGATATAAAAATGGGACGATTGAAGTAAAAACTCTTCCAATAAAATCATTATTCTCCCTGACACCTGGAATAATTTATGATAGCCTTGAAGATAATTTAATAACTCCATCAAACTATTTAGAAAGAGACAAACAGCAACTTTCAGTTTTTGCTGTTCCTAATTATAGAGCTACAACCCGACCATTTCCTTTTCTTAAATCTGAATATACGCCGCTTAATGAAGATATGGACTTTGAAGGTTTAAGTTATTATACTTTTAATAGTGAGAATGATTACGGCAAGTCTATTAAGGTTATACTCCCGATTCATGTCCTTTGTCACTATATTTTCTTTAAATCATCAAATCTGATATACCTTCTGATAAATCATGATTTGTCAGAATTCTTCTATATGAACGATAAAGCAATACTGGATTTAGAGGGTGAAAAAGTTGGCTTTGTAAAATACAATAACAGTGTCATCAAAGAGCAAGATGCGATTAACTTAGCTCCTTTTTTATTCATGCAAAATGACAAAGGAATACACGCTCTAAATTCGTTGTCTTTGCGATTAAAAAAGTTCTTTATAGAGTACAAAGATTATGAAAGTGTAATTAAACTGGGAAAATATCTCGACACTGATTGGCCCTTTACAAAAAACATGAACTTAAATATACAAGGGAAAGAATTTACTGTAAATGGAGAGTCATTCTTCATGGGCTATAGAATTATAAATCATAATATTAAAGGCAACCTTCTTACTGTTGATAGGATTAGAGTATTGAAAACATTTTCAACATCAAAAGTTAATGATGACTCAACAAAATTATCTATTACCGTTAAGAACAATTCTGATCGAAATTTGGAAACTTCACTTGAGAATATCGTTGGAAATAGCACATACAATATTCAGCAAAATTTTATTGAAACTGATAGTGTATTCAATTTTGAAGTTCCTGTAGATATTATTTCAAATAATGAAAGTGATGCTTCATATAACATGAACTTGATTCCTAGTGAAGAAGATTTAAGTAAGGGGACTCTCAATACTTTTAATGCTGATCCTGAATCAGAGTACATTAGACAGGAATTTAATTCAAGATTCAAATTGAAGATTGATCGATTTGACTTTGTTATTAATGCTGTATCAAAATTAAAAACAGAATTTAATATTGATGCCAATTTTAATACTCTTGATAAAAAGATGTTAACGCAGCATACTTATAACTTCCAGGACAATAAAGTCATGGTTATTGAATTGAATCATGAAGATCATTTCTACTACCTGGTAGAATTTGACAGAGGTACTCTAGGTTTCATTCACAAAACTGACTTCACTTCTGTTATCCCTCTCTTTTTAGAAATATTCATTGATAATTGTCTATTGGAATTAGAAAATTTATATAAGAATGAATATTTGTGGACACGAATTAAAAAGAAAAAGAACGAATTCTTAGAAGAGTATCAAATTGTTGTTAGAACTTCTCTTACACATCAAGTTGATGGCTTTGAAAATGCGGATGAAGCTGCTATTCACATGGCAGAAAAAATATATAATGATCGAATATTAAAAAAGGTTGGTTAATTAAAGTTTTTTATAACCTTGACAAACCAAAATGGCAGAAAACATTCTCTTGTAAAATCAGATAGTCTAACATTTGATTGTTTGAAAACATTAGTGAAAGTTACAGGCCAATCATCTAGTAGTTGATGACATATTGTTAGTTTGATTCTTCTGTCCTCTAACTCATCAATAGGATTCAATTCTTTTCTTGTCTTTAACTTTACTTCAAAAAAAAATTCCACTGCTAATTTGACTCTATTCCACTTTTTGCTTGATGTTGTCAATAATCTCATCAAGTTTAGTAGTACTAAAAAGTACGAAAAAGAGTACTGATCTATATGATTGTATCCTTTATTAATAGTATTATCAATAGTCCTTTGATAAGTGTCAATTAGACTATCCTTTTTATAAAATCGGGTGCTTTTCCGTAGATCATATTGGCAATTGAAACAAACATACAAAGGCTGTTCAAGAATGGTTTCCTTGTAACCATTTTCCAATCTATGAAAGGCTATTGGACTCAAGCATTTTTCGCATTTATCAATTAAATAGCATTGACACTTTGAGCAGCCAGTTGAGAAGAATAATCTCCATTCCTTCCTGTAGAAAGGAATATCTTTTGATAAACAGGAAGGGCAAGCAAGCTGTCCGAATCTAGTCCTTTTTCTGTGGTTAATTCCTAAATTTAATATTCCTGGAGTGTAACTACTTAACAACTTTCCATTAAATACGATATCTTGATAAGAGCCTAAAAACATTTGTTTTATTTGCTCGTCAACAAGGGGTGTATACTCTTTTATTGGTTCAATAATCTTAGGAGGAAATAATTTATCTATATCTAAATTCCATATTGGTTGATTCTGAAAATATACTTTACTAAATGAGTATGTCTTAATTCTATTTTCGTAGCAGAGCCTTATGAACCAACTTGAGAAAAGTTCATTTTCTTCAGGGCTTATATAACCAGCCCAAATTCTTTTTGAGAAACTATGAATAGATTAGATTTTATGAATCATTTTTCTTCTATCTCCGGGAGAAATATAATCGATGTTATCGATGATATTTTTATTAATCTTCTCTATTCCGCTTTCGATAGCCAAAATAGTTGAAAGCTCTAATATTTTAGAGATCTCTCCAATCAGTCCTTCACTTTTCAATAGAATTTTTTTCGACAATGAGGGTTCTACTAGTAAAGAAGGCTCTTTTAGTGGTAGTACTGTTTCAAAACTGGCCAATAATCTCAAATAACCCTCATCATTTCTCCATTTTTTCAAGACTGTTGGCACAAATCTATTTGCTAATTGAGGGTCAGTTTGAATTGCATTAAATGCATCTCGAGTTCCCGAACACACTATAGAGATCTTTAATTCATTTGATAGATATTTGATAACATTCAAAAATGTACGCTGCTTGGACATATTGCCTGCTAGAACATGATGAATCTCATCGATGATTAACATTTTTGTTTCTACTTTCTTGAGTAGATGAATTACTCTAGTTTGTCTCATCTCAATTTTCTCAGATGATTTATATGGTGCATATAAAGCTTCCAATATTGAGTTATAAAACCTTTTTTCATCAGGTTCTGGAGGAGCTTGAATCATTATAATTGGACAAACTAATTCATTTGTCTCACTCTTCAGATGGGATTCATTTAGTCTTGAAAATCTATTTAATAAAACAGTTTTTCCGTTATTGGAGTCTCCCACTAGTAGCATATTTGGCATTCTATGGCTTCTTGGATAGTTCATTAGAACATCGAGCTTTTTCATAATTTTTGTGGCTTGGGTATATCCAATCCATTTGAATTTCCTTATCGATGCTATCCTCTCTTGATCCGAAGAATTTAATACTATTTCTAGTGTTTTATTATGCAAATGCTTCATCGTCTATATCTTCAAAAGGTTTGATATCTGGAATACTCAACTTAGAATCTTTCTCAATTTCAACTTCATTTACTTTGGTCTGTTTCTTTAGCAACTGATTTCGTTTATCCGCATATCTAGAAGTTCTTTTTAATCTCTTAGTGTCCTTAATAGCGTTGAGTTCAATTTCCTCCATGTTCCTGTAGGCATTGAATATGGCATCTTCATCAACTATAATTCTATTTTTATTCAGGTTTCGAATCACTTCATTAAACTCCCATATAGATATTGGTGGTTTAGAAGTATCTCTATAGGGTATTTCAAAGTAATCATTTAATTCAGGGTCATAGAAATATATAATGCTTATATCTCTAGGATCTCTTCTAAACATATACTTTCTCTTTGAACTATTTGGAGATAGGGAATCTTTGGAATGAATATACTTTCTTAATACTTCGTCATAATAGTATATATGATCAATGACAACACCATATTCTTGTATCGTTCTCTCAACATATGGCATAAAATCTAATTTCAATCTCCTTTCGTTCATTAGCATTGGTGGTAATCCAACCCCTTCTTTTTTACCTACACCAAAAACTCCTTCCATATATTTTTGAAGTGGCGACATATTAATTGATGAATGAATTTTTTTGTGGTAAACTTGAACTATGTATATCATTAACCATTTTTCAAATTCATTAATAGTTAATGATGCGTTTTTTTCTGAATCATAATTCTCTCGATCTTTTGTATTTGAAAAGGTTGTTCCTGGAAGGTTATGAATCTCTTTGCTAAATGTGCCTAATAATCGTTCTACATGTCCTCCCCAATGAGGTTGAGCAACAGGTCTAAACTCTATATCTATTCCATAATTTTGACAAGCTTTTCTCAGCATTTTTCCTCTGAACTCTCTAGCATTGTCTAGATGAATAGTTCTCATTATTCCCCAACATGGCCACTCGCCTTCAATTTGATTCTTTTCCATCCATATATCCTTTGGTAGAATAGAATTTGCTAAACACAAACCAGTCCCCATTTCTCCTGGAGGGTCAAATGATAGATAGAAGCCTACAACCATTCTACTGTACACATCCATAGCTAGAGTCAACCAAGGTCTAAGAAATGATTTTCTGTAATGTTCATCAACCAATACAATGTCAACCTTTGTATGATCGATTTGAACAACTGCTAATGGATAATCAGCTCCTGGAAAGTGTTTTTTAATAGGCTCAAACTTATCTCGAGCTTTTCCTTTACCATATCTCTTTTTCAAGAATTCTTCCTCGGATATATTCTTTATTCTATTTCGTATGGTATTAGGGTGTGGTGACTTGAGTTTTCTCTCTTTACAAACTTTCTCAACCTCTCGAACCACCTTATTGATTGACTTTTTAGAAGGGTCTAAGTATAACTTCTCAATAGCATTATTAACTATTCCATTGAGTTCTTCTGATATTCTGCTTTTCCCCTTTCCTCCATTTTTTTTAAATCCAACTAATGATGATAACGTCCCTGTTTCATCAAATAATTTTACCCATCGGTATAGTGTTGTATAGTGAACTTTACTTTTCTCAGCTATAGATTTTACTAAATCAAAGTTCTTTCTGTCATCTAGTATGGGTTTTATTATTTCGTATTTCTTCTTTGCAGTTTCCCATTCTTTATCAGTTAGTGCAGTGAGATAATTATTTGGCAGATTGCTTCCATCCTTTTGAAACGGTAATACTTCTTTGATTTTGACTGTATGAACAATATTAGTCTCTAGCTCTTGGATAGTAATAGTGCTCAAATCTATTATTCTAACAATAATAGATCGCTTTTCTTTGAACAAAACTTCTTCTCCGACATCAATAGTTAATCTGTTTAAGCCCATATTTTAGAATCAAAATCAAGCCAAGAATCTTCATCATATTTTATGAAGTTGTTGGCTATCAAATACCAAGTTAAAAAAATTAACTGAGCCTTTTGATTTTTATTATTTGCGATGGAATTAATTAGTTCGATAACCGAGTACTTTTTTTCCTTTTCTTTTTTTAGTTTTCTCATCATAAGTAAAGAGTCAGTTGAGTCAATTACTATACCTGTTCTTTTGAAATCGATATTATCAAAACAATCTCTGTACCTCGATAAAAACTTAAAGTTCCTAAGTCTATTTTTGTTTACTTCTCGAATATATTTCTCCGTAAATACTCTGAACACTAAGTCGTTGCTGATACAAAATAGTCTTGCTGCTTCCAGCTTTACTTGAAGATCAATATCTTTCTTACTCAATTCTTCCTCATATTTAATTTCTATAACTTCATTTTTTCGAAATCTATCATGGTAGCTTACAATAAAATCTGGTGTATACTTTCTTGATTTATTGTTTTTATCCTTATAACTGATTACCATAGGCTGCTCTAAGTAATAATTAACATTTGTATCAAATTCTAACAGGTAAATGAAATCTCTCTCTAATGAAGATTCAAATTGGATTGATCTGTTCAACTTATTACTGCTTATTTGTCCTGAAAGTGAAGAATATTTGAAATTAATTTCTCTTACTCTTTTTCTAAATTTTTGCAACATCTTATGTAGGAATTATTAAAATTGACGAAGAGTAAGCAGGATTTTAGCATCAGCTTATGTGAGTTTCGCCTGTTATTAAATAGGTTTTTACTATTAACTTTTGAATATAACAGGAGGTCAATACCCGCAGCCTGGGGAAATATCACTATCTCACAATGGTGTCTTATTTTTGGACGAACTTCCCGAATTTAAGAGAACGGTGCTAGAAGTCATGCGTCAACCTTTGGAAGATCGAGAAGTGACCATTTCAAGAGCACGATTTACGGTCACCTATCCTAGTTCATTTATGTTAGTAGCTAGTATGAATCCGAGCCCATCAGGCTTCTTTAATGATGGAACCAATCCCTTAGCTTCCTCACCTCAAGAAATGCAACGTTATTTAAGTAGGGTTTCAGGCCCTTTATTAGATCGAATAGATATTCATATTGAAGTAACGCCTGTTCCTTTTGAAAAGCTCTCTGATGAACAAAAAGGAGAATCCAGTATTGAAATCCGTAAACGGGTTACCACAGCGCGGGAAATTCAATCGAAGCGATTTAAAGATTTTGAAAACATCCATTACAATGCTCAAATGCATGTTAAACAGATTCGGGAATTTTGTCAGTTATCGGAAGAAAGTAAAGCATTACTAAAAACAGCCATGGAACAATTAAACCTTTCTGCAAGAGCCTATGATCGGATCTTAAAAGTATCTAGAACCATTGCTGACCTTGCCAATGAGCAAGATATATTATCACATCATATTTCCGAAGCTATTCAATATAGGAGTTTGGATAGAGAAGGGTGGTTGGGATAGTTTGTAGTGTATTTAGTTGACTTTTACCAACAAAACAGTATCTTTAAGACATAAAGCGTTCATTTTTAACATGATATTGATATGAAAAAAACACCATTTATATGTATCCTTTTTTTGTTTCTTGTTAGTATGCTCCATGCACAAGACACTCAAAAAAATAAGGAAAAATTACCTAATAGCATTTATACGTTTAACTATTTTTCTGAGAATCCGTTCGATAATTTTTGGGCTCAAAAAAAGGTTCAATTTTCTGTGTATGATTTTGTTCATGTCAGTTTTGACGACTTAAATAACAATGCTTTTTCTATAAATCTAAAAGATATTGGGAAGAAACCTTCTCGATTTATTTATGATGATTATGTTAAATATGATCGAAATTATTTTTTAAAAGATTTTTTTAGAAAACACGACCCAACACGTTGGAATGGTCCGCCGCATAGACAGTAACTTACTTAAAAGAAAAATTTATACGATAGGCAACACCAAATCTATTACCGTTCCCTTATTAATTTTACTATCGATATGGACTGAGGCTTCTAAAATCTTGGCACGTTCTAAGAGGGTTTTTATACCAAAACTAGTAATATCGGACGTAATATCCGGAACAACAAACCCCACCCCATTGTCCTTAATTATGGCCTTAATGGTGGATGTTTCTTTTTTAATAGATATAGAAGCTGCCTTTGCTTTAGAATGTTGATGCATATTACTCAATGCTTCTTGAATCAATCTATACACATGAATAGCTGACTCTTTGGTTATGTCTGCATCTATATTTTCTATTTCATGAGTGAAGAAAATCTTAGATTTTCTATCTACTCCATCTATCAAAGCCTCAATAGATTTGCTCAACCCTAGTCTTTCGAGAACTGCAGGATATAGATCTCGTGAAATTTCACGCAATTCATCCAGCGTATTCTCAGCTAAATCTTTCATAGAATTATCTCCAACCGCCTTTGTTTTCTTCGTAAGAAGCATCATTTTTTGTCCAATGCTATCATGTAGTTCTCTAGCCAAGTGTATTCGCTCCTTTTCGCGCTCTTTAATCAAGTTTTTCGTGAAATTCTGTTGTAGCTCTTCTTTTCTTTTAGCATACTTTCTCAATCTGTATAGATAAATGATGGTAAAGATCGTTAAAAGGCTAATCCCTCCAAACAATATCCAACTGTTCTTGGTTTTATTTTGTTGATCTAGTAGCACAATCTTAGACTCCTGTTCGGCTATTTTAGCGTCTCTTTTCTCAGTTTCGTATAATGTTTGATAGTATGTAAGTGCCTGCGTTTTTTGTACGCTATTTACAGAATCTTTTAACGTGATATAATCGACATAATGTTTATACGAATTGTCTACATCGCCTAAGGCCTTGTATATTTTAGACAATCTTTTGTTAGCGTTGTTGATACCCATAATGGAATGTCTAGATTTTCGATACTCCAGTACCCAATTAGCTTCAACCAATGCCTTTTTAAACGCTTTTGTTGCATAATAATAATCCGACAGGGCAAGTCTATAAAAATCTTCATATGGAATTACTTTCCTCTCTGACAGATCCTTTTTGATCTCTACTAAGATGTTTTTCGCTTTAGCCAGACTATCATTTTCTGAATACGCGCTTAATAAACCATATCGTATAACTGGTGCGATTCCCAAATTAAAACCGGGTTCTATAATATGCTGATACGCCTCACCTAAATGTTTCATCCTGGCTTTTTGATCACCTCGCATGTCATCTTCTAATGAAGCATTGAACAGATTTGGAACCAGCGATTCATGATGATGAATACGGCGACCTATTTCAATGATTTCTTCGCGTTCTTTTTTAGATTCATCTAAAAACCCGATTTTATTATACAAGGTCGCAATTGAAAGCCTGGTATTAATAATATTCATCGTATCCTTCGATCTATTGAAAATATCAACAACTTCGGTAAGTAATTTAAATGCCGCAACATAATCCCCCAAGTCAGAATAAGCACCAGCTTTATATCTTCTTGCCAATGCATATCGCAATGAATCTTGAATGTTCAGTGCAAATTGTTCAGCTTTAGCATAGATATCGATAGATTCCTTTCTTTTTCCAGAAAAATAATAACTATCTGCTCCGTCTGTATACATTTGGGCCAGAAGTTTACTGTCATTCACTTCTAGTTCTCTCTCTTGAAAGTCATCAAAAATTCGCATGCCTTCCTTTGGGTTCCCGGCTCTACTGGTATAATAAAAAATCAAATTAGACATATGTCTTACTGCAAATTCTATGGAATCCAGCTCAAAAGCATATGCCACTGCTACCTTCGCAATGGAGTCATATTTAAAGTTCCTCTTAAATTGAATAATTTTACACAAACTATCAAGTAGTGCTAGTTTTTTCGTTTTTGAGGACAGGTGTATTCTTTCTTGTAGGCTTTTAACAGAGCTTTCGATCGTTTTTTCTTGGCCTGACAAGTTAGCTGTTATAAGAAATATACAAACTAGTAAAAGTTTCCGCATATGTGGTTAGAAGCTATATTGTTATCACAAAATAATGTATAAATATATAGAATGCATATTTAAACATCAATATATTCAATAAAACTAGTTATGAAGGGATACTTTTTAAATACGTATTACTATGATCCGTTTTAATTTCAACCCACATGGGTAAATGATCTGAAATTTGAAAAGTTTTCCATACTTTATAATAATAATCCAACAGTTTCTGATCGCTCGCCAAAACACCTTCCAAGTCCTTTAACCCTTCTTTTGCATTTTTAATCTTATCAAGATCGGGAATAGCTTTCGCTTCCAATTTTGCTAGCGTTTGTTTTTTATTGGCAATTTGCTTGCTCACGGACTTTTCTACAAATTCTCTATAGTCATCAAACTGATTTTTTCGCATCACACTCCTATAAAAATTGATAGCACCGGCACTGTCATCATCTTCTCCCAATTTAAAAAATTCAGATTTTGAACGAATTCCAATTTGATCATAATGCTTGGTCTGAAAAGTATTGGTTCCAACGGGTTTGGTCCTAATTTGTTCTGGAATTTCAAAACCGTTGTCAATCAATCTCTTCATAGTCTCATGCTCATGATCTACGATATTGAAATCTCCTAATACAATAAGCGTTTGTTTATCAGCATCCGCTTTCTTTTTTAAGAATTTGGCGATCCCTTCTATTTCACTCTTTCTCCTTTCTAGTTTTGCCCCTGAATCTGCTCCGAAATAAATATGGACTGTACACAAACTGAATTTAGACCAACCGGATTGAAAAGAAACGACAAAAGGGGTTCTCGCAAATTGTACATCACCTTTTATCAATCTATTTTTTGGCAATACTACCTCTCCTGCAACATTCTTAAACGATACTCTTCTTGTATCATATATAAATGTCATTCTCTCACTATTACCACTTCTTCCAGCGGTTACATCTGTGGTAATAAAATCCCACTGAGGTCCTAAAATAAACATGAGCTTATTCAATGCCCTTAAATCTTTACTTATTTCCTGAACGGCAATCAGGTCAAAAGCTGAAACAATTTGTGCGATGTAGTAATATGATTCAGGTAACCTTGGTCCATGTCCAAACTTATTCGAGTCAAAGTCACGAATATTCCACGTTGCGATTAATAAATTCGCATCCAATCGTTTCTTGGGTATCTTATTCGTTAAGGAGCGTTTGAGTTTTAGAACATTATCTACAA
>Ga0316204_10001288_pt1 | contig 71490 bp, 68 predicted proteins | sample 6monrhotite_MG_2_FD_205661 | JGI IMG/M metagenome (GOLD analysis project Ga0316204, IMG submission 205661) | Microbial mat bacterial communities from mineral coupon in-situ incubated in ocean water Damariscotta River, Maine, United States -... | ecosystem: Environmental > Aquatic > Marine >...
GGGCGCGGGCGATGGCCAGCATTTGCTGTTCGCCACCTGAAAGGGTGATGCCCTCTTGTTTGCGGCGTTCGCGCAGGCGGGGGAACAGATTATACAGGCGATCCAGCGACCAGCCCAAGGGCGGGGCGATCTGGGCCAGCAGGATGTTTTCCTCAACCGTCAGCCCCGCAATGATGCGGCGATCCTCGGGCACCAGACCGACACCGGCCTGGCTGGCCTGATAGCTGGCCATATTATGCAGGGGTTGGTGATCCAGCCAGATTTCGCCTTGGGTTACCATCGGCGAATCAAGACGGGCGATGGCGCGCAGGGTCGAGGTTTTACCCGCACCATTGCGCCCCAACAGGGCAAGAATTTCGCCCTCGTGGATGTTGAAACTGATGCCCTGCACGATATAGCTTTCGCCATAATAGGCGTGCATGTCATAGACCGAAAAATAAGCAGGCGCTGTGGCGGCGTGATTGGCGTTTTTTTCCCATACGGCGTTCATAATTTGCGCTCCTTATACCTGTGCTTCGCCAAGATAGGCTTCGCGCACTTTGGGGTGGCCTTTGATATTGTCTGGCGTGTCTTCAACCAGCGGTGTGCCTTGGGCCAAGACCGTGATCCGTTCCGCCAGCGAGAAAACCACATGCATGTCATGTTCAATGATGGCGATGGTGATGTCGTGGGTTTCTTTGATCTGCTTTAGCAAATCAATGGTGTTGTTGGTATCCGCCCGCGCCATGCCGGCGGTGGGTTCATCCAACAGCAACAGCCGTGGTTCTTGCGCCAAACACATGGCGATTTCCAGGCGGCGCTTATCACCACGCGACATAGAGGACGCAACCATATGGCGTTTGTCGGCCAATTTCATATCGGCCAATGCCTGTTCGGCATGTTCCTGAATGTCTTTTTGACTGGAAAGCGATCGCAGCGCATTCAATTCAAACGCGCCGTCACGATGTGCCAAACAGGGGATCATCATGTTTTCCATCACTGTAAGATCGGTGAATATCTCGGGTGTTTGGAAAACCCGACTGATGCCCATTTGGTTGATTTCGTGCGGTTTTTTACCCAGAACCGATTGGCCATCAAACATTACCGATCCACTGTCAGGAATCAGTTTGCCGACAAAACAATTCAACAAGGTTGATTTGCCAGCCCCGTTGGGGCCGATGATTGCGTGTACGGTGTTTTGCACCACGTTCAGGTTGACATCACCCAACGCCTGCAAGCCGCCGAACCGTTTGGACACGCCTTTGACTTCGAGAATATTCATCATAAGGCTCCTTTATTCAGCAGGTTTTGTGGTTGTGGTCGCATCCGAAGACGCGCTTGATTTTTTGCGCTTGAAAATATTGCCGATGCGTTGTCCGCCTTCGACCAGCCCCCCTGGCAAAAAGATCACGATCAGCATGAAGAGCAAACCCAAGGTCAGGCTCCAGCCCTTGCCAACAAAGAAGTGCAAGGCCCATACAATGATGTCCGCCAATCCGTCCGGCAGAAAACTGAACCAGCTTTGCAGCACGCTTTCGTTGATCTTTGAAAAGATGTTTTCAAAGTATTTGATGAAACCTGCGCCCAGAACAGGGCCAATCAATGTACCTGCACCGCCAAGGATCACCATCAAGACAACCTCGCCCGAGGCTGTCCACTGCATGCGTTCGGCACCGGCCAAAGGATCCATCGAGGCCATCAAACCACCGGCCAGCCCGGCATACATGCCGGAAATCACAAAGGCCGCCAATGTATAAGGCCGTGTGGAAACACCGGTATAATTCAGGCGTGTCTGGTTGGTTTTAATCGCCCGCAACATCAATCCGAAAGGCGAGCGGAAGACGCGCATCGAGATGTAAAAAGCCAGCACCATCAGGATCGCACTGACATAATAGCCGACGTTGAACTGAAACGCCCAGTCGCCCATATTCAGCGTCGAGGTGCTGTTCATTTCAAGGCCAAACAAATGCGTAACTGTTGGTCCATTGCCCAGCAAATATTGTGGATCGTCATTATAGACCTGCAAGCCGGTTTCGCCGTTGGTCAATGGTGTCAGCACCGAATAGGCCAAAGCAAAGCTCATTTGTGCAAAGGCCAGTGTCAGGATTGAAAAGTAGATGCCAGAGCGGCGCAAACTGATGAAACCGATCAACAGCGAGAACAAGCCCGCCACAATCACCGACAGGATGATCGCCGGTACAATGTTCATACTAAGCAGTTTGAACATCCACACGGCGGCATAAGAACCCACCCCCAGAAACGCGGCGTGACCGAAAGAAAGATAACCGGTCAGGCCAAACAGAATGTTAAATCCAATGGCAAAGATGCCAAAGATAACAAACCGTTGCATCAAATCAGGGTAGCCTGCATTAAACTGTGCCAGACCGCTGGATTGGGGAAAAGGGTTCATAATGAACGGTGCAAGCACCGTCAGCGAAATTACGATCAGCAACAGGGCTGTATCTTTTTTGTCTAGTCCCAGCATTTAATCCTCCATCACGCCTTTGCGACCCATCAGCCCACGCGGGCGGGTCAGCAAGACGATGATTGCAACAAGATAGATGACGATTTGGTCGATCGATGGCAGGTAGATCGCTTCAAAGAAGCTTTTCACCCCGTTCATCGAGGCAAAGCTTTCCAGCACACCCAGCAGGAAACCCGCCAGTACCGCGCCGGGCAAGCTGCCCATGCCACCAACAACCACCACAACAAAGCTTAGCACCAGAAAATCCATGCCCATGTGGTAATTCGGCGAGTTGATCGGGGTGTACATCACCCCGGCAAGGCCCGCGACGGCGGCGGCAATACCAAACATGATGGTAAACCGTTTGTCGATGTTGATGCCCAGCAATCCCACGGTTTCGCGATCCGCCATGCCAGCACGAACAACCATCCCGAAGGTGGTGAACCGCAAAAAGGCGAACACAGCACTGATAATGAGAATTGAGAAGGTAAAATAAACCATGCGCCACAGCGGGTAAATGATCGCGTTGGCCTCATAACCGATCCAAACACCAAAATCAAAAGACCCGCGAAACGCATCGGGCGCTGGGGTCGGAATGGGGTTCGCGCCAAAATTGGCTTTGATGATTTCCTGCAAAACAATCGCCAAACCAAAGGTCACAAGGATCTGGTCCGCGTGGGGGCGTTTGTAAAAATGTTTGATCAACCCGCGTTCCATGATGTAGCCAACGGCCAACATCACCGGTATCGCAAAGAGAATGGCCAAGGGCACCGACCAGTTTATAATCGCCGATCCCGCCGACTCTCCGAACCAGTTGATCAGATAGGGCGTCTTTACCTTGAGCGGATTGCCCAGAAAATCGAGTCTGGTCGGGTCGATTGTGACACTCGAAAGATTAAAGATGGCTTGCAACGTCACCGCGCAAAAAGCACCGATCATAAACAAGGCCCCGTGGGCAAAGTTCACCACGCCCAATGTGCCAAAAATAAGGGTCAGACCAAGGGCAATCAAAGCATAAGCCGAGCCTTTGTCCAAACCGTTCAATACTTGCAGGAGGATTGCGTCCATTTTTCCCATACCCCTTGTTGTTTAATAGGGTTCCCAAAAAGGGCCATGGCGAATATTCCGCCATGGCCGATGTCAAACGAAACAGCGCTTATACGCCGGGGTTACAATCGCCCAGTTCACCGCCCGCAAACATCGGGTGATCAGGTGCATATTCCACCTGTGCGCGTGGCGTAACTTCCACAATTTCCAGCGCGTCATATTCGTTTGCCGGGTCTTCTTTACCCTGCATGACCAGCACGTCTTTGAAACACTGGTGATCTTCGGCACGGTACAATGTTGGACCGTTACCCAGACCATCAAATTCAAAGCCTTCCAGTGCCTCGACGATGCCACAAGGATTGAACGTGCCCGCACGTTCAGCAGCATCCGCATAAAGCAGCGTTTGTGCATAAACGGTTTGCGCCGCGTTCGAGGGGGGGAAGCCGTATTTTGTACCAAAGGATTTAACGAAAGCTTTTGTGCCCTCGTCGCCCAAAGTCCAAGACCAGTTGGTGGACCCATAAACGCCTTTGATGTTGGCACCAGCGCCTTTGGCCATCAATTCGGAATACAGCGGCACAACGATTTCAAACTGTTTGCCATTCACCATTTTGTCACGCAGACCAAACTGAACCGCAGACGTCAGCGAGTTCACCATGTTCCCGCCGTAGTGGTTCAGCACCAGCACATCCGCGCCAGAATTCAGAACCGGTGCGATATAAGACGAGAAGTCCGTGGTCGCCAGCGGTGTCAGAACGTTGTTAACAGTTTCCCAACCCACAGCTTCTGTTGCTGCCTGAATCGATTCCTGCTGTGTCCAGCCCCATGTATAATCAGCGGTCAGGTGATACGCGCGACGCTCGGCACCATAGGCCTTTTTCAACACGGGCGCCAAAGCGGCACCAGACATGTACCCGTTAAAGAAGTGGCGGAAACCATTGGCTTTTTTGTCTTTGCCAGTGGTGTCGTTAGAGTGGGTCAGACCGGCCATGAAAATAACGCCAGCTTCCTGACACAGGCCTTGAACAGCAACAGCCACACCAGAGGACGAGCCACCAGTAATCATGATTGCGCCGTCTTTTTCGATCATCGACTTGGCCGAAGCACGGGCCGCATCAGATTTGGTCTGCGTATCACCAGTTACATAAGCAACTTTTTTACCCAGAATGCCGTTACCTGTCAGCGCCTTGGAGCTAAAGGTATTCAGGCAACCGCCGTCGCCTTCGCCGTTCAGGTGCTCAACGGCCAACAAATAGGCGCGCAATTCGTCTGCGCCCTCATCAGCATAGGGGCCAGATTGCGGCACGTTAAAGCCGAAAGTTACCGTGTCGCCCTGTGGGGCATTGCGATAACCGCTGTGATTGCCGGCCCATGCGGCACCGTCAAAAATCGTGGGTACAGCCAGACCAGCGCCAGCAACGGCACCGGTTTTCAGCAAACCACGACGAGTGAAATTAGACTTGGACATAAAATCCTCCCTTATATGATTTCAGGCGATGCAGGCCTCCTCTGCGCGCATCACCTTCTCTTGTAGAGTAGGGACAGTATCGCCCATTGTTAGAAAATTTCGCAACAAGCCTTTCAATTGAAACATTTATTTTGTAAAGAAATACACACAATCCAAATTGTGAGTGTAAAATAATTTACAAAAACGCAACAAGCATCAGGGATTTAAAGGTTTTTAATGGGCACCAGCGAACTGACAGGCAGCAGAATCCGGGAGCGCAGGATTGACCTAGGGTTAAAGCAAAGCGATTTGGCGTTGAAAGTAGGAATTTCGCCTGCCTATCTGAATTTGATCGAACATAACAAACGCAGAATCGGCGGCAAATTGCTGGTTTCCCTTGCGACATCGCTTTCGATGGAGCCTGTGGCGCTAACACAGGGCGGTGCGACAGCGGTTATTGCAGGTTTGCGCAATGCGGCATCTGCCTTGCCGCAGGTCGAGGTTGAACAAGCCCATGTCGACCAGTTTCTGTCGCGGTTTCCGGGGTGGGCGGCGTTGATCGAGCAGCAATCAGCCGAATTATCCAAATTGGAACGCCGCGTGACGGTGATGTCAGATCGCTTGGCGCATGATCCATTTTTAAGTGAAAGCCTGCACGAGGTTTTGACGGCGGTGACGGCCATTCGCTCGACCGCTTCAATCTTGGCGCAAACACCGGACATCGATCGCGATTGGCGGCGGCGTTTTCAAACCAACGTTTTTGAAGACAGCGCGCGATTGGCACAAACGGCGCAATCTCTGGTGTCTTATTTTGAAACCATGGCGCGTGATGAAAATGCGGGCGCCGGGGCGGATGCGCTGGTCGAAGCATTTTTTGCCAACCACGCCTATCATTTTGCTGAATTGGAAAACCAGCCGGACTTGGCGGCCTTGATGGAAACGCCTGATTTCCCCACCGGACCCGCCGCCGAGGTCGCGCGGCGTTGGCTGGGCGACTATATTGTGGATGCCGCTGACATGCCGATGGATCAAGTGCAGGCTGCCTTGGGAAAACATGGTCCCAACCCTGCCGCCATTGCCCAACAGCTTGGCCAGCCATTGGGGCGGGTTCTTTGTCGCTTGGCGACGATGCCAAAATCGCCGAACCTGCCCGAGATTGGCCTGATCCGGTGTGATTTGTCCGGCAGCACCCTGTTTCGCAAGCCGATCGAGGGGTTTGCGCTGCCGTTGACCGGTGCGGCCTGTCCGTTGTGGCCGTTGTATCAGGCTTTGGCGCAACCCGGACTGCCGTTGGCGAAAACTGTCGAAACCCCGGCGGGGGCAAAGTTTCAATGTTTTGCCGTGGCCGAGGTGGCACCCTCGTCATCCTTTAACGCGCCCTTGGTTGTTTCGGCAACGATGGCGATGATGAAAACCGAGACCGCCCCGGCAGAAATTTTGCCCATCGGTCCCACCTGCCAAATCTGCCCGCGCGCCCAGTGTTCGGCGCGGCGCAACAGATCGCTGATCTAAGCCCTTTGACAGACCGAGTTTTCGGTGCCTAAACTGTGGCTCTAACTGGGTTGCAGATCACATTTTGATTTACGACGGGTATTGGGGGGGCGAAAATGGGTCAACATGTGATGCTGATCGAAGATGAGCCGAATATAACCGAGGCTTTGCGGTTTTTGCTGAACCGCGACGGTTTTTCGGTGGCAACACATGCCGATGGATCAACCGCCATGGCCGCGATTGCCCGAGAGGCGCCGGATCTGGTTGTTTTGGATGTGATGCTGCCAAACAAAAGCGGCTTTGATATACTGCGCGAATTGCGCGCCGATGGTGATACTTTGGACTTGCCGGTTCTGATGCTGACGGCCAAAGGGCAGGAAAAAGATCGTGCCCTGGCGCAAAGTTTCGGGGTTAGCAAATTCATGACAAAACCGTTTTCAAATCAGGAAATCATCAGCACAATCAACGCGCTGTTATCCCGATGAGCGAAAAGAACCGCCCCCTGTTTTTGCAAACCGACGGCTATCGGTTGCGCCGTTTGACCGATGCGTTAAGGTTTTTACCCTTTGTCGGGGTTTTTTTTGTGGTTGTGCCGGGAATAATGCTGTCGGGCAATATGCCAAAATCATTGTCCGGTGTGGTGCTGTATTTTTTCGGCGTTTGGATGGCGTTGATTTTAATCACGGCTTTGCTAACGCGCTTGTTGACCAGGCGAAGCGAAAAATCGGATAGCTAATGGTGCCGATTAACCTGCTTATTGCTGTTTCATTTGCTTATGTGGTCTTGTTGTTCGCCGTGGCTTTTGCCGCCGAGCGGGCCGGCAACCGCCGCTGGATGCGGTCGCCGCTGATTTATACGCTGTCGCTGTCGGTCTATAGCACGGCCTGGACATTTTACGGCGCGGTTGGTTATGCGGCGCGGTCTGGGCTGGAATTTCTGACGATTTATTTGGGGCCAACGCTGGTTTTTGTCGGCTGGTACTGGATTTTGCGCAAACTGGTTCGTATCGGGCGGATGCAGCGCATCACCTCGATCGCCGATCTTATTTCGTCGCGCTATGGGAAATCCAGTGCCTTGGCGGTGATCGTCACCCTGATGGCCGTTGTCGGCACCACGCCCTATATAGCGCTGCAATTACAATCTGTTACGCTGTCATTTCAGGCGTTTTCCCAAAACTCCGCCGGCGGGTGGAATTTTGAAGACCTGAACGGCACGGCTCTGTGGATCGCCATGGGGCTGGCGTTTTTTACCATTCTTTTTGGCACCCGAAATCTGGATGCAAACGAGCGGCACCATGGCGTGGTGATGGCGATCGCATTGGAAGCGATTGTGAAATTGCTGGCGCTTTTGGCCGTGGGCATTTTTGTGGTCTGGGGGGTCGCTGACGGTCTGGGCGATACGCTGGCGCGGATGGATGCCTCGGCGATTGCCAGTCAAAAGTTCAACGGTGGCCGCTGGGTCGGGTTGACGTTTTTGGCGGCAACAGCGGTGATTTGTCTGCCACGCATGTTTCAGGTGATGGTGGTGGAAAATTCTGACGAACGGCACCTGAAAACCGCCGCATGGGCGTTTCCGCTTTATCTGTTTGCGATGTCTTTGTTTGTGGTGCCGATCGCGGTGATGGGGCTGTCGACATTGCCCGCCGGATCAAATCCGGATCTATTCGTGCTGACGCTGCCGTTGGCGGCGGGGCAGGGCGGCTTGGCAATGTTTGCGTTTTTGGGCGGATTTTCCTCGGCCACCTCGATGGTGATTGTCGCCTCGATCGCCCTGTCAACGATGGTTTCCAACCACATCGTCATGCCGCTTTATCTGGCCGCCACCAAAAGCAGCCCGTCTTTGTCAGGCGATATGCGTCGCGCCATTCTTGTGACGCGGCGCGTCAGTATCGGGGCGGTTGTGGGCCTGGGGTATGGCTATTTCCGCCTGTCCGGCAGCGGCGAGGCATTGGCGGCCATCGGTTTGATTTCATTTGCCGGTGTGGCGCAGGTTTTGCCCGCCCTTATCGGTGGCATATTCTGGCGTGGTGCCACGCGCTGGGGGGCGGCGGCGGGATTGCTGGGGGGCTTTACGATTTGGGCCTATACGTTGTTTTTGCCCAGTTTTGGCGAGGGCGGCATCATGTCCGCGTCACTGTTGCTTGAGGGGCCTTGGGGCATCGATTGGCTGCGGCCACGCGCCTTGTTGGGCATCGAAGGACTTGATCCTTTGGTGCATGCGCTGATCTGGTCGATGTCGATCAACACATTTTTGTTCACGTTGTTTTCACTGACAAGTTTTCCAAACCCGATGGAACGGCTGCAAGGCGCGCAAATGGTCAATGTATTTGAACATCCGGTGCCGTCGCGCGGCTGGATCGGCAATCGCGCCGAGGCCGAGGATTTGCTGATCATGGCCCAGCGGATCATCGGGGCCTCCGCGGCGTTGACGGTTTTTCAAACCGCAGCGACTGAGCAGGGAAAAACCGGGCTTTTGCCCGACCCGACGCCGCAATTCATCGACCGATTGGAACGCGTGCTGTCGGGGTCTGTCGGCGCGGCAACGGCGCATGCGATGGTTTCGCAAATCACCGGCGGGGCGGCGGTTTCGGTGCAAGATTTGTTGGCCGTGGCCGATGAAACCGCGCAGATGAAGGAATATTCCAGCCAGTTGGAAACCAAATCCCAGGAACTGAGCCGGATTGCCCGGCAATTGGGCGATGCCAATGAAAAGTTGACCAAATTGTCGGTGCAAAAGGACGCGTTTTTGTCGCAAATCAGTCACGAGTTGCGCACGCCGATGACCTCGATTAGGTCGTTTTCCGAAATTCTGCGCGATACTTCGGACATTGGCGAAGCTGAAATCACCCGGTATTCTTCGATCATTCATGATGAAACCATGCGATTGACCCGCATTCTGGATGACCTTCTGGACATCAGCGTGTTGGAAAACGGTCAGGTCATGATGAGCAGCGAAGACATCAGTTTGGGGGCCCTGCTGGATAAAGTGACGCGAAATGCCCACCTTGGCGGGGATATGAAAATCAGTCGAAAACGCGACGGGGATGCGGTTGTTTTGACCACCGATGTCGGGCGGTTAAGTCAGGTTTTCATCAACTTGATCAGCAATGCGCGTAAATATTGCGTGGCAAACAAACCGCATTTGCAAATCGTCACCCATAAATCTGGCAATAATGTTTTGGTCGATTTCATCGATAATGGCAAAGGCATTCCCGCCGATAGCCAAGACATCATTTTTGAGAAATTTGCGCGGTTGTCGGATGAAACCGCGGCCGGCAGCGCCGGATTGGGTTTGGCCATTTGTCGCGAGATCGTGGAACGGCTGGGCGGATCCATTGCCTATTTGCCGGGTCAGGGCGGGGCGGCCTTTCGAGTGACCATGCCCACAAGGCTGGCCATGGCGGCGCAATAAATGCCGGGGTCGGCGTGGAAAACGGCGGAACTTAGCACGCGCGATCTACCGTCGCAGGATCAGATCACTTTGCGCAAATCTCAGCGCGACGGGCGTAAAGGCGCAATTGTCAGAAACTCTGAAAGTCGCGATTTGGTATAAAAAGCCTTGTCAAACGACGCGCGTTGCTTTGATCGGTTGAACCATCCGGTCACTTTTGGAAGGTCGCTTTCCCACATTTCGGCAAATGCCAAATCCGCCATGCGATCGATCAGCGGCAGCGCGATCATATCGGCCAATCCAAAGCGCGCACCCGAAAGCCACGGGGCGTTTTCAAGCTGTATTTCCATGCGCTCCAAGGTCGAGCGCACCTGCCCAAGGGCGGCATCGACCTCGGCGTCGTCAAAACCTTTTCGCCCCATACGTTCATAAAACCGTTTGCGGATGGGGCGCCGGTCGGCCTGTGTTTCCTGAAACGTCGCATCATCAAGCGCGTCAAAGCGTGGCAGAAACGCCATGTTGAACGAAGGAACGCGGATCGCGGCGGTTAGCACCTCGTCCAGATAGCGCCCCCAAGCCCGGACGGCGGCGCGTTTTGCCGGATCGGCAGGCAAAACCGGTGTTTCTGGAAAGACATCCTCCAGATACTCGCAAATTACCCCTGAATCGGTGATCACCGCGTCATCGTGGACCAGCGTCGGCACGACACCATTGGGGTTCAGCTTCAGATATTCGGGGGTCAAATGCTCGTTTGTCGCCAGATTGACCAGTTTGCTTTCCCAATTCAGTTCTTTTTCTGCCAGACAAAGACGGACCTTTTGGCTGCAAGTTGAATGGTTTGCGTGGTAAAGCTTAAGCATATTTCTGGTCCTTTTGTGAGCCGGCGTTTTTGGGTTGTTGCGATCTTTGAGGGTCGCGTTTTATCCGCATCGCGTCAGTCATCATGCCCCCCACAATTGTGTAATCCCATTCCAGATCGGAACGATTGCAGATGCCGCCAAGACGGTTTTCACCATCATCGGAAAAGTCGATGCATTCAGCCGCTCACCCAAAATGCTGCCAACCCAAAGACCGGCAAAAGCCGGTATCACCGTCAACAGCCCAATCACCAATGCCGAAGTCTGATACAGCCCAAAGATCGATAGGGCGGTCAGATGCAGCAACGAAAACACGGTGAACATCATGTTGCTGCTGAAAATGAACGCGGGGCGGGCAAGCCCTGCGGCTTGAAAAAACGGGATGCCGATCAGACCGGAAAGACCGGTTGTGCCATGTACGACCCCGGCCAAGCCGCCAATCACAGGTGACAGCGTGTCACGAAGGGTGCCGGAAAGCGGCGCGTGGACCTTGCTGCCGCGCACCAGCAAATACATCAGGACCAACGACCCGAGCAAAACCTCAAGATAGGCGTTAACGATGTTTTTCAGAATGAAGGCACCAATAAAAAGCCCGACAGCCCCCAGAATCAGGAACCAGCGCAAAAATGGCAACCGTCGGTGGGCGCGAAATTTCCACAACTGCCAAAGATTGGTCGCGACCACTGGTGGGACCGCAATCGACAAGGCCAGGGGCAGCGACCCGAATACCGTCACCATCGGGATCGCCAACAGCGGCAAACCAAAGCCCATCGCCCCCTTCAACACGCCACCAATGAAGAATGTCGCTGTCGCGACCAGCAAAACGAGTGGGTCAATTTGCACAAAATTCACGTCACATGCCCCCGTGGTCAAGGCGTGATGCCTTGGCCTTTTCCGTGTTCAACCCAATGGTTCCCGTTTTGGGTAAGCGTTTGAACCACGCCTTCCAGAATTTGTGCCGACCATAGATGGTATCAAAGGCTATTCAAGAAAAATCGATATTTTTGTTACTATTTCGGGCTGACAGGATTTAAGGCTCGCGCAACTGTGTTCGTCAAGGCGGTAAGGTGGCCAATTTACAGGGTGGGGCAGGATAGCGGCAGATTAATGCGCATTGAGTGAAAGGGGTCGACAGGGTACAAATTTGCCCCAAGTCGCAGTATTATTCGGTCGTTTAAATATAATCGATAAAAACTTGCAATTAGATATTATGTCGATATTATTAAGTTACACGGCGTGTATTGTGGAGATTGCGATCCGCTCGCTGATGAAAGGACTGGGAGGTCTACATGAAAATCATAACAAAATTTGCCGCTGTCGCTGCGATTGCGCTGGTTTCGGGCACAGCATCCGCGCAAGAAGAATTGCGCATTGGTACCGCCAGCCTTGGCGGCGCCTATTATCCAATGGGCCAGGCCCTTAGCAATATGGTCAATAATTTCGCCGACGGCTATCAGATGGTACCGGTTGTCACCGGTGGCGGGGCAGAAAACCCGCGCTTGGTGGATTCCGGCGAGGTTGATCTGGGCATCGCCCCTGCAAGCCTTAGCTTTTTTGCCGCAAACGGCAAGGGCCCCTATCCTGATCCGCTGAATATCAAGGCAATGGGTGTGCTGCATTCCAGTGTTCTGCATATGGTCACGCTGCCGGGTTCCGGCATTGACAGCATCGAGGATCTCAAAGGTAAACGGGTTGCGATCGGCCCCGCAGGCGGCGGCACGATCAACGTCGTGCGCAACATCTTTTCGCTCTATGGGATGACCATCGAGGACATTACGCCCAGCTTTCTGTCCTATGCAGACGGGTTCAGCCAGCTTTCGGACGGCAATGTTGATGCATCCATCGCGCTGGCCGGTTTTCCAACCTCGGCGGTGATGCAGGCAGGGGCGACCAGTGATTTGCAGTTCATTGAGCTTGGCGATGAAAAGATGAACGAACTGACAAGCAAATTCCCCTATTATTCAAACCTGTCGATGCCGGCGGATGTTTATGACACCGACAGTGCGGTAACGGTTGTCGGTTCTGCCAATATGTTGATCGCCTCGGGTGATATGGATGATGAGCGCGCCACTGTGTTGCTTGAGGCCATCTATGGCAACCTTGACGCGCTGATTGCGGAAAATGCGCTGGCCAAACAGATCGATCCGGTCGCGTCATTGAATTTGCCAATCGCGCTGCACCCGGCCGCGCAGGCCTATTTTGAAGCGACCCAATAACATCGAGCCTTTGAGCAGGGCGGCGGCAAAATGCCCGCCGCCCTGTTTTGGTATCTGCTTTATTATCTGCGCGCAGGGGTGACAGAATGAATGGTGTCCAGTGGATACTCGACCGGACAGTTTCGGTCATCGCGGTCGGGCTAAGCCTGTGGCAATTGTCGATTGTCGCGGGCATCGGCAGTTATTCCACCATGGACATACGCGCCATCCATTTAACCGTGATGCTGGTTTTGGTGTTTTTGGTTTCCAAAAGAAATGTAGCACCGGGAAATACCGCACAAACGCCCGAATCCTCGTCCCGTGAAATCATCGACCTTGGGGTTCGCCTTGGGCTTGCCGCCGCTTCCCTCGGCGCGGGCATTTACACCTATGAGCGCTGGAAACCCATCGCCTTTAGCGGCGGTGTGACCAGTGATCTTGATGCATGGGTCGGCATGGCGATGGTGGTTCTGGTTTTGTTGGCGGTGATCCGGCGCATTGGGTTCTTGCTAAGTCTGATTGCCATCATTTTTCTGATCTACCCATTGGTTGCGCCCTATTTGCCCGGTGTTTTCGGGGGTCGCGGTTATGGCATCGAACGGGTTGCGATATTTATGGCCACCGGCACCGAGGGTATTTTTGGCATCCCGCTGGGGGTTTCGGCATCCTACATCATCATTTTCACCATATTTGGCGCGTTTTTGAACAATTTTGGCGCGGGTGAGTTTTTCTTTCGCATTGCAAGTTCCGCAACCCGTGGTTCCCGCGCGGCCTCGGCCAAAACGGCGGTGGTATTCAGCACGCTTCTTGGCATGATTTCCGGGTCGGCGGCGGGCAATGTTGCGGTGACCGGCACCATGACAATTCCGATGATGAAACGCGAGGGTTACAAGCCCGAACAGGCCGCCGCCATCGAGGCCGTGGTGTCGACCGGTGGCCAGATCATGCCGCCGATCATGGGGGCCGCCGCCTTTATCATGGCGGAAATTATCGGGGTTCCTTATCGCGAAGTGATGTTCGCCGCGCTGATCCCGGCCTTGTTGTTTTTTTCGTCCATTCTGTTCATCGTGCATCTGCGGGCGGTAAAATCAGACATGGCCTTCAGTGTTGAAACCGCTGAAACCGACCGCCTGTCCACCAGCCTTCTGCCGGGGCTTCGATTTGTCATTCCCTTCGCTTTGCTGGTTGGCATGATGATCGTTGGCTATTCGCCGTTTCGGGCGTCTTTTGTGGCGTTGATCGCGCTTTTGATCGGATGTCTGCTGTTTGAATGGCGCGATCCTGCGGGCTATATCCGCCGGGTTTTCAAATCCCTTGAACAAGGCGCGATGGCGGTGCTTTCGATTGCGGCGGCCTGTGCGGCGGCGGGCATTGTTGCGGGTGTGTTGTCAATGACCGGCGTTGGTTCAAAAATTTCGGGTCTGATCATCGACATTTCCGCAGGCCAGCCATTGATTGCGCTGATCTTGACGGCGTTTATGGCGATCATTCTGGGCATGGGATTGCCCACAACAGCGGCCTATCTGATTCTTGCGACCGTCGTGGCACCGCCGCTTGTGGAAATGGGTGTACCGATCCTGACGGCGCATATGTTTGTTTTCTTTTTTGGCTGCATTTCAACGATAACCCCGCCGGTGGCTTTGGCCTCCTATGTGGCTGCGGGCATTTCAGGCAGCGACATCAACCGCACCAGCTGGACCGCCTTTGCCTATGGCATCACCAGCTATATTCTGCCGTTTATGTTTTTCTTCGGGCCGGCGTTGTTGATGGAGGGCACTGTTTTTGAAGTCCTTACAGCGGTCGTGATCGGGTTGCTCAGCGTTTATTGCATCGCCACCGCCGTTGTCGGGTATTTCCTGCAACCTTTGGGCCTTGCCGGACGTGCCGCGATGGCGGTGGCGGGGCTGTTGTTACTGTACCAGTCGATGTCCACCAACCTCGTCGGCTTGGCGATGTTGGCCGGGGTAGGGGCCATTGTTGGGCCGCGATATTTGGCCAAGAACAGGGCCAAGGCTGTCGGTGGCGTGCTGCCGAAATGATTAACCAGCAGAGGGATCACCATGCATACTGAATACCGGCACAAGGAATACCGGCGCGTTGTAACCGGCCACGATGAAAATGGCACAGCGATGATTGAAAGCGATCAGATCGCCAGCCAAATTCTTGAGCGCCCCAATCGCCCCGGTGTGCGGTTGACCAATTTTTGGCGCGCAACTGAAACCCCCGCCGAATATGACGGCCCGACCGAAACCTGCACCGGCCCGTTCATCCTGCACCCGCCGGCAAATGGATCAATGTTCCGATGCGTCGAGTTTATGCCCGAAGACCCCGAGGTAATGGCGCGATTGTCCAGTCAGGATGGGGCCACGGCCTTTGCCGAAATGGGGGCGGGCGACAATGTCGTACAAGGCGGGCGGCACCCTTGGATGCACCGCACGGACTCGGTTGATTACGGCATCGTGATGAATGGCGAAATCTGGATGCTTATGGACAACGAGGCGGATGACGTTTTGTTAAAAGCCGGTGACGTCGTGGTTCAACGCGGCACCAACCACGCTTGGGCCAATCGCGGCACCGAGCCTTGCACGATGATGTTCGTGCTTGTCGACGGCGTTACCAAAACCGGTAAAGGCAAGGGCATTCCGGCGCGCGATTAAATCCCTGCAACAAGACACAAGGATTGGCGGGGCGCTCTAAGTGGCCCGCCAATCCAGCACGACTTTCCCTGAAAGACCAGATTTCATCGCGGCAAATCCTTCGGCGTAATCTTTCATCGCAAAGCGGTGCGTGATGATCCCCGACACATCCAGCCCGTTTTGAAGCATGGCAATCATTTTGTACCAGGTTTCAAAAATTTCGCGCCCGTAGATGCCCTTCAGGGTTATCGCCTTAAAGACGATGCGGCTCCAGTCCACGGGGCTTTTGCCCGGCGGAATGCCCAAAAGTGCGATGCGGCCCCCCATCACCATGGCCTCGACCATCTGGTCAAGGGCGATCTGGTTGCCCGACATTTCAAGGCCAACATCAAAACCCTGCATGATCTTTAGCTGCGCCTGAACCTCGCTCAGGTCGTCCTTGTTCACATTCACCGGGGTGACATCCGCCACACTGGCCGCCAAATCAAGGCGCGCTTGATTGATGTCGGTGATCACCACATTGCGCGCACCTGCATGTCGGGCGACGGCGGCGGCCATAATGCCGATCGGCCCCGCCCCGGTGATCAACACATCCTCGCCCACAAGGTCAAATGATAGGGCGGTGTGGACCGCATTGCCCAAAGGATCAAGGATCGCGCCGATGTCGTCGCTGATTTCATCCGGCAGCGGCACCACGTTGAACGCAGGCAGGCGCAAATATTCGGCAAATGCCCCTGGTTCATTGACCCCGATACCGCGTGTTTCCGGGTCGAGATGGAATTTTCCAGACCGGCTTTGACGGGATTTTTTGCCGATCAGATGGCCTTCGCCGCTGCACCGTTGCCCCAATGTCAGCCCCTCGACATGGCGCCCGATTTCTACGATTTCACCGGCAAATTCGTGGCCCGTGATCAGCGGTACAGGCACCGTCTTTTGCGCCCATGCATCCCAGTTCCAGATATGGATATCCGTGCCGCAAATGCCGGTTCTGTTGATGCGGATCAACACATCGTCCGGCCCGATTTCCGGCACGGGGGCGGTTTGCAACCAAAGCCCCTGGCGGGCATGGGCCTTGACCAATGCGTTCATCTGATTTGTCATGCCAACACCCCGACGGCTTTGCCCACCACCTCAAATGCCCCAAGGGCGTGGTCCAGATCATCTTTTGTCAGTGCGGCATTCATCTGGGTGCGAATGCGCGCCTTGCCGTGTGGCACAACCGGAAAAAAGAAGCCGCTGACATAAACACCCTCGTCAAAAAGACCCGCGGCCATGTCCTGTGCCAAATGCGCCTGCCCCAACATAACAGGGATGATCGGGTGTTGCCCGGGCAACAGATCAAAACCCAGCCGCGTTAACCCCGCCCGCCAATAGGCGGCGTTCTTAAACAGTTGCGCGCGCAAATCGTCGCCTTGCTCTACCAGCCGGATCGCTTCGATCCCGGCGGCCACGATGGCGGGTGGCAATGAATTTGAAAACAGATAGGGCCGCGCGCGCTGTCGCAGCAGGTCAATAACCGGCTGCGGCCCGGCAATATAGCCGCCAATGGCCCCGCCAAGCGCCTTGCCCAGCGTGCCGGTCATAATGTCGACATCGACACCAAAATGCGCCGGTGTGCCCTTGCCCTTTGGCCCGACAAAACCCGTCGCATGGCAATCATCGACCATGACCAGCGCGCCATAGGCCTTTGCCAGTTTGCTGATCGCCGGTAAATTGGCAAGATAGCCGTCCATGCTGAAGACACCGTCCGTGGCGATCATGATGAACCGCGCGCCATTGGCCCTGGCGGTCTGCAATTGCGTTTCAAGATCCGCCATGTCGGCATTGGCATAGCGATAGCGTTTCGCCTTGCACAGCCGGATGCCATCAATGATCGACGCATGGTTGAGCGCATCAGAGATTATCGCGTCATCCGGCCCCAGAAGCGGTTCAAACAGCCCGCCGTTGGCGTCAAAACAGGCCGCAAACAGGATCGCATCGTCCTTGCCCAAAAAACGCGCAAGCCGGATTTCAAGGTCGCGATGCAAATCTTGCGTGCCACAGATGAACCTGACGGAAGCCATGCCAAAACCCTTGCTGTCCATCGCCAACTTGGCCGCATCAACAAGGGCGGGATGATTGGCCAAACCAAGGTAATTATTGGCGCATAGGTTGATGACAGATTTGCCGTTCGCCGTGATCCGCCCCGATTGTGGCGACGAAATAAGACGCTCGTGTTTTGTCAGTTGCTCGGCCTCGATCTGGGCCAGCGTTTCGGTCAAATGGTTTAGAAATGCTTCGGTCATGGCGTCCTCCATTGCCGAAGGATTGCATAACGGATTGACATCCGCAATAGTGGATTTATGTAAAGGTGGACAAAAATCCGTGATACTGGATTTTGATCAGGCTCTGTTCACCACCAAAAAGGCGCGGGCAGGCCCGTCGGCACTGATGCTATGCACCACATCTGCGGGGTAACGGGCGGTGTCACCTTCTGACAACTGTTCGACCGCTTCGCCGCTGGTCACGGTCAGGCGGCCTTGAATAACGGTCAGATGCTCGCGCGCGCCTTGGGCATGGGGTTGGCTGTCCAGCGCGCCGCCCTGGGCAAACCGCAATTCGTAAACTTCGTGCTGCCCTGCTGCTTCGGGGGGGGAAAGAATGCGAATGCTGCAACCGGTGCCGTGATTTTCAATTGTCGGCACCACGCCACTGCGCAAAACCTCAATGCGGCTCTCGAGCCCATCCTCGAGCAGCCCGGCAAAATCGACCTGAAGCGCTTTTGTCAGGTTCCACAGGGTGGAAATGGTGGGCGAGGATTCGCCGCGTTCGATCTGACTGACCATGCTGCGCGATACACCGGACAGTTTGGCCACGGCATCAAGAGACAGCCCTTTGGCGCGTCGCGCGTCCTTCAGGCGGTCAGGCAGCAAAGACAGGATTGCGTCGGTTGTTTCCATAATAACGGACAATAGCGAAAAGCGAGCAATCGCTGCAAGTCAGAAAATCGGGCATCAGGTCTAAAGCGTCCCGCCTTTATCTTGAGGGTGCAAAGTCCCCTTTTCATGGTGAACCGCAGGCGAAGGCCGCGAACAAGAGGCCGATGTTTCGGCTCAAAGCTTGCAATATCCAGGCAAGATGCTTTGCACAGAGAGCGGCAAGGTCGGATCGGATAAGCTTGACAATTCAACAATAGAAAACAATAGTTTTGTTATGTGAAACTTACCTGAACAAAACATGTCACCCTTGCCAGCCATTCGACCAATCGACCAACTGGGTTTTTGCCAAAATCTTTGGGCGCTTTGTGACGTCGCCTTGGAAATTCGTGATAAAATTGACCCCTAGGGTGGACAAACATAAGAGCATTCTTTCAGTTTTCGTAACCGAAAAACAGAGATCAGCAAATGACAACAGACTACAAAGTGATGGTAATCGGTGGCGGGATCGTTGGGTGCAGCGTGCTTTATGCATTGGCCGAACGCGGCTGGACGAATACTTTGTTGCTGGAAAAGAATGAACTTACGTCCGGATCAACCTGGCATGCGGCGGGCAATTGCACTCACTTTGGACATGATGCCGAAGTGACGAGACTATATGTTGATACTTTGAAAGTATACCTGCGTGCCGAACAAGAAAGCGGCCAGTCGGTTGGGTTTCACAAGACCGGCAGCTTGCGGCTCGCAAGTTCCAAAGAAGAGCTGGAGGCCTACAAAAGCCTTGTCCCGGTTTATGAAAAATTGGGGGTGCCTTACAAAGTGGTCACCCCCGCGGAAATCAGCACGATCCATCCGTTGTTGAATTTGGATAATATATTGGGTGCAGCCCATACGCCGGACGATGGGCACGTAGACCCCAGCGGTGCGACCCATGCCATGGCGACCGCAGCGCGGCAACGGGGTGCCACAATCCAGCGCAACAGTGCCGTTGATAAAATCGAAGAACTGCCCGCTGGTGGATGGCGGGTTCATTCTGGCGATCAGAGCTTTACCGCAGAACATATTGTAATTGCAGCCAGTTTTTGGGCGAGAGAGATGCTCATTCAGCTTGGAGTTGATCTGCCACTTTACCCGCTTGAGCATCAGGAAGTCATCACCGAAGACAGCAGAGAGGTCGCAGATGTCGGATTTGAACTGCCAACCGTACGCGACCCGCAAATCCCGGGCAATATCCGCCAAGAACGCAATGGCATGCTTATTGGTGTGTATGAGGCCAATCCGGTGCCGTGGAGCGTCGATGGCATTCCGCCAGAATTTGGCCAAGAATTGCTGGTGCCGGAATTGGACCGTCTGCTGACGCATCTCGAAAGATCAATGGCGCGGATTCCGATACTGGCCGAGGCCGGGATAAAGATCACCAACAACGGTCCGATTTGTTATACGCCGGACGGGTTGCCAATGTTGGGTGCCCTGCCGCAACGAAAGAACCTTTGGATTGCGGCGGGTTTCACCATTGGGATCGGAACCGGTGGCGGCAGCGGCCAGTATCTTGCTTCTTGTATGGTCGATGGCACCCCGCCTTATCTGCTGCCTAGCGTTGATCCGGCGCGCTTTGCCCAACCAAGATCGCGCGAGGCGGCCATCGCTCAAATCGTTGAAACATATGCAGCAGGCTATTCTGTGCCGGTGGCCAAAAAGGCCGAATAACGCCGCTCAGAAGGCCGGGCACAGCAACGGGTGCCGAATTTGCGGCGGGGGGCAAGGTTGGCCGTAAAACTGGCCGCCTCAGCCATTCTGGAGGCTTGCAAGTGTTGGCGCAATACCTCCGATTAATTTGCTAACACGGGCGGCTGATGCACTCAGTTCCGGTGCCCAGGTTTTAAGTTCTGCCAGGGTTTGCCGATCATCCGCCGTCCAGATGTTCAAAACGGCAATTGGTTCTGCCGCATAGTTGAATATCGGCGCCGAAATACCCACCAAATGGTCAAACTCTTCCCGGTCATTTGTGCCGTATCCCCGTTGGCGGATGGCGTTGATCTGATCAAACATCGCCTCAGCCGTGGTGATCGTTCGTTCGGTAAACTTGGTGAATGTATAGCCAGCCAGCCGCGACCGGATTGCCCTGTCAGGCAGAAAGGCCAGCATCGCTTTGCCCGAGGCAGAGCTGTGCATTGGTTCGCGCATCCCGGGTCGCTGGATCGCGCCCCAATGCATGTTGGCCTCCAAAAGCCGCAGGTATACAACCTCGCCGCCTTCAGGCACACCAATAGTGATGTTTTCTTTGACCAGTTTATGCAGACGCAGCATCTCGTCGAGCGCGAGAACCTGGATGTCATAGCCATGATAGGCTTTGCGCACGAGTTCAAAAATTTTTGGGCCAACAAGGTAGGTTTTGCGCTGTTTGTCAAATTGCAGCAAGTTTTCTTTCATGCAGATGCCAAGCAAGCGATGCATCGTGCTTTTGTTCAAGCCGCTCACCTCAACCAACTCGGAAAATGTCAACGGTTTTGTCGTATCGCTGACAATGGTCAGCACCAAAAACAGTTTTGTGACAATGGAACTTTGCATGGGTCAATTCAATCTGGTTGCGATGCGGCAGTTTATGTCTGCCGATTGGTGTGTTGGCCGCAAGCCCGTCAAACAAGCCGTGTTCTGGCCGTTGATTTACCCACTTTGAACAATCTTTTCAGCGATTTCTATCTTGAATGCATAGTTTTGTAAAACGAAACCATCCAAGGCAGGGGCATGAAAAGGCGGGAAAATTTATCTTTCAGATGGGGTAAATATTCATGAATATTGCGGCCGGGGCATTTGGCAACGGCTTTGAGGCAAGACAGGGCAGGGCGATCATGCTGGCCTGCGGAAACCCGGCAATGGCGGTTTTGGCCGAACATGGATCGCCCCCGGTGCCGGGGGCCTCAGCGCGGTGAATTTCGCAGCGAATGGGCTGAACGGGCAAACTTGCTGCGAAAACATTTGGAAAAATGTGATGCTGACTGGAACCCGCAAGCGACCGATACTTGTGTCACGTCAAGTTGCGAATGCAACAGCAAATCTTTCGCGCGGTCCAACCGCAATGCCATGTAATATGCCTTTGGCGATTGCTGAAGTGACGACCTGAAAAGCCGCTCAAGCTGTCGGACCGATACGCCAATTTCCCGGGCAACACTTGACGGGTTCATCGGCTCTTCCAGATTGTCCTGCATCAACGTGATTGCCGCCGCAACTTTTGTGTTTCGGATAGAACGTCGATGCGGCACGCCCACGCCGGTCATTTTTTGAAGATCACGGATTGACCCATAATTCATTTGCTCGGCGATGGTCATGCCTATTTCCTCGTTGGTGGCTGATGTGACGAGTTCCAAAACCAGATCAATTGCCGACACGCCGCCGGCACTGGAACAGCGTTTGCCATCGATAACAAAGTTTCGATCACACAAAGAAACCGCTTCAAAATTTTCAGAAAAGCTTTGTTGATACTGCCAATGGATTGTTGCGGATTTTCCGTCAAGCAAGCCAGCCTTTGCCAGGACATATGCGCCGGTGCAAAGGCCACCGATTACCGCGCCAAACCGGGCCTGGGTTCTTAGCCAATTTAATATTGGCGGGCTGCATTGATTTTGAACCCCCTCACCGCTGATCACAATGACAATTCCCTCAGGCCGAGCGCCGAGGATCGCGGCATCGACGGGAAATTCAGTTCCCAGTGAAGACACAACAGGAAGCCCGGTTTCGCTGTAAGTGGTCCAGCTGAATGTTGGCGCTGTTGCAACGATGTTGGCGTTTTTGAGCGTTTCCAGCGCCGTAGCCAGCGATAGCATCGAGAAATCGGGTAAAAGCAGAAAGTGAAAATCAGTGTTGCGCGCAAGATCTTTTTCGGAACGGTGGCCATGCATTTGATAGGCTCCTCTTTGCGCAAATGGTCTGTAATGCGCCGCACCCTCGACCAGTTGGTATTGTATTGCGTAACAGAGATTTTGCAAAAGGAAATCAAAAATGCGTTCTGGAAATAAACGGCGGCAACGGGCGCAACGAACCCGTTTGATGCCAAGTTTTGCCCCCAATTCTTTGGGGACGCTTGGCGGCATGTACAAGCCGCTTTCAGACAAAAGCGTTCAGCAGATATATCAGGCCGCCCTAACTGTGCTTGGGACGACAGGTATGAAGGGCGCGACAGATGTCGTGCGCACGGCGGCCCTTGCGCGTGGCTGCCAGATCGACGCCGACGGGCGGCTTTTGTTTCCCAGGGCACTGGTTGAGGACGTGATCGCGGGGGCTGCGCGGAATTTCACCCTGCACGGGCAGACACCTGAAAATGACATCGAAATACGCGATGGTCATGTCCATTTTGCCACCGGTGGTGCGGCGGTGAAAATGTTGGATTCTGATACAAAGACCTATCGCCCCTCAACTTTGGCCGATCTCTATGACCTCGCACGGTTAAGCGATACGTTGACGAATATTCAGTGGTTTGCCCGCCCAGTGGTTGCCACCGATGTCGAAGACTGGCGCGAGCTTGACCTGAACACGGTCTATGCCATTGCCAAAGGCACAACCAAGCATCTGGGAACCAGCATTGTTCAGGACACGCATGTCGCCGAAATCGTGGATATGCTGGACATTATGGTTGGCCGAAAGGGTGCCTTTGCAGAACGGCCGTTTTTGTCGGTTCACGCCACCACAATCGTATCGCCGCTGACTTTTGCACAGGACAGCAGCAATGTCGCCACCGCCGCCGCATTGGCCGGCATGCCGATCCTCAGCCAAACCGGGCCGATGGCAGGTGCAACTGCGCCCGCCGCCCTTGCCGGTACATTGGTGCAAACCCTCGCCGAGGCGCTGGCCGGATTGATTGGCATCAACCTGATCAAGCCCGGCCATCCGGTGATCGCAAGTGGCTGGCCATTCGTGGTTGATCTGCGCACGGGCGCCTTTAGCGGTGGCAGCGGTGAACAGGCGCTTTTGGGGGCGGGGTTCTCACAGATGATGCGGTATTTGAAACTCCCCACAGGGGCGCCTGCCGGCATGGCGGATTCCAAGGTTCCAGACAATCAGTCGGGCTATGAAAAGGCACTGACAGTCACGATGACCGCGATGGCGGGTCCTGACCTTGTTTTTGAATCCGTTGGCATGTTGGCGGGCCTTCTTGGGTGTTCACTGGAGGCGATGGTTATCGACGACGAAATGATCACCAGTATTCGACGGGCAATGCGGGGCATCCAGGTCAGTGAAGACACAATTTCAACGGCGATTATTGATGATACTGCCCGTGGCACCGGGCATTTTCTGGGTGCCGAGCAAACCCTGCGTCTTATGGAAAGCGAGTATATCTATCCGGTACTCGGAGATCGCCTGAGCCCGGATGACTGGGCCGAAAAGGGTTCAAACGATATCTGGGAACGGGCGGGTCAAACAGTAAAAGAGGCTTTGGCCAAAGATCACCCAAGCCATATCAGCCCCCAAGCAGACGCCGCAGTCCGTGCCAAATACCCAATTAGATTGGACGTGTAAGGCGGACGCGCCGCAAGCCCATTGCGTATCGGATGAAATGAAAATCACCCAATGCGTCGAGGTTTTTATTTTTGCAGCAAGCGGTGACCTGTGACATCACGCATTGCAATTCGGATGTCGGCCAAATGCCGCGCCAGCCGGTTGTTTCCAGCGGATAGAAGGCTAGCGCCACTGCTGTGATATTCGCAGCACCCAGATTGACAGCCCACCCAGCCCTCGATGACCTGCTGCGCCTGAAAACTGGCAGGGTGGTCAATTTCTGGCTTTTCAATGCCCGCCGAAGGTCGGTTGGCGCCGTTCAAAAGCACCTTGAACAATCTTCGCTTGGGCGCAAATTAGCGGTCTGCGCCCCTGCCAACTTTGATTTCCCATAGATGAAGGCGCCGTTGCACTTGACGCCCACAAAGCGATGAAATACTAGGTCAAACTGTTGCGCGGGCGTTGTGTAATGGTAAGACCTCAGCCTTCCAAGCTGATGACGCGGGTTCGATTCCCGCCGCCCGCTCCAACCGTTTTCTGGCCTTAAATCACCCGCCAGTATGGCTCATGTGGCGCGACATTTTTCCGCCAAGGGTCTGGCGGGAATAATCAAAATCATGGCCTTTGGGTTTCAGCCCGATCGCGGCGCGAATCGCGGCGTCAAGCAGGTCATCGGTTTCGCTGGCCCGCAACGGCGCGCGCAGGTCTGATTTACCTTCTTGTCCCAAACAGGTATAAATTTCACCGGTGCAGGTAATGCGCACCCGATTGCAGCTTTCGCAAAAATTATGGCTTAGCGGCGTTATCAGCCCGATTTTCTGCCCGGTTTGTGCCACCCGCATGTACCGCGCCGGGCCACCCGTGCGTTCGGATAAATCCTGCAAGCTAAATCGGCTGGCCAAGGTTTCGCGCAAATCGGACAACGCCCAATATTGCGTCAGCCGGTTTTCATTGCCGATATCCCCCATTGGCATCACCTCAATAAAGGTCAGGTCCATGTCACGATTGGCGCAAAATTCCGTCAGAACAAACAGCTCGTCCTCGTTGAAGCCCTTCAATGCGACCGTGTTTATTTTCACTTTCAGACCAGCGGCCAGTGCCGCATCAATGCCGCGCATCACTTGCGGCAGGCGGCCCCAACGGGTGATTTCAGCAAATTTTGCCTCATCCAGCGTATCCAGCGAAATATTGATCCGCCGCACACCGGCCTCATACAAGGGCACGGCAAATCGTTCCAGCTGGCTGCCGTTGGTGGTCAGCGTCAATTCCTTTAACGCGCCGGTATCAAGGTGTCGGCGCATGGCGGTAAAAAACGACATGATGCCTTTGCGCACCAGCGGTTCACCGCCGGTGATGCGCAATTTTTCAACGCCAAGCCGGATGAACGCGGTACACAGCCGGTCAAGTTCTTCCAGCGACAGCAATTCCGCCTTGGGTAAAAACTGCATGTTTTCGGACATGCAATACACACAGCGAAAATCGCAGCGATCGGTTACCGAAAGCCGCAGATAGGTGATGGCACGTTGAAAAGGGTCAACTAAACTGGACATGGCCGCAATCTAGGTGGGTCACTCGGCCACCGCAAGCGGATTGAGCATTGTCCAATGCCGTTGGCGCACATAAGTTAACGGTATGATAGGAAAACGACCACTCATCGCCGGTTTTTGCCTTGTATTTTTGGCAGGCTGCGGTGGCTTGCCGCAATTCGCGGGTTTTGGAAACAAACCGGTTTTTGTGGCCTCTGATCCTGTGGCTTATAAACTAAGGCCGCAACCGCGCTTGGGTGGTGATGCCCGCAAAGCGCCACCAAAAAATGCCACCACAGCCGAAGGTTTTGATACCACCACAGCAAATGAACGGGCGGCGGCGGCGGCGATTGTGGTATCGGGAAAACAACTGGGCAAAACAATTGCGTCGCTCGGCAGCCCCAGCGAGCCGGGGTTTTGGGCAAAAACAACGCTCGTGGCTGCGCAAACTGCGGGGCGTCTGGTGGATCCTGCCACCGGAAAATCGGTTCAGGTCACGTTGATCCCGATAGAGGGCCCAAAAACCGCCGGTTCACGGGTTTCGCTGGCTGCAATGCGGGTGCTGGGCGTTTCCCTGACGGGCTTGCCAAAACTAGAGGTCTGGTCCGGCGGTTAACGGTGTTTCGGATTCAGCGGGGGCTGGTTCTGGTGGCAGCAACTTTGCAGCCTCAATTCGCGCCCATTTTTTCATATTCGCGCCATGATCGACCAGAAACTGGCGAACACGATCAGGATCGCGCTTTGATAAATCACGCAGCCACCAGGCCACTGATTTTTGAATAAACCATTCTTTATCAGCGGTATATCCCGCCGCCCAGCCCAGTATCCGTTCGCGTTGGGCAAGCTCATCTGGCTTTGGATCACGCGATTTACACCATGGCAAGGTCATCACCAGTGCGGCACGGCGCACCCAAAAACTTTCGTGCTTGGTCCAATTTTCCACATGATCCAAACGCGTCGGATCGGCCACCAGACGGCGCGACCCGGCACTGGCCACATGATCGGCAATCGCCCAGGCATCAAATTGCGTCACCCAATCGCTGATCAAATCCCACACGGCGACATCGTTTTTGATCCGCGCCTGGGTTAATAACTTGGCCGCCGCAATGCGCCCTTCATGGCTGTTGTGATCCCACAAGAACCGCGCAGTTTTCAGACGCTGAGTTAAGGTTAAGGATCGCCGCCAAGTCGTTGTAATATCGTTGATACCAGGATTTGAAACACCCAAATATTCACGATCAATTTTGTGATAGGCCGCCATTTGGGCGATCTTGCTGGGATCCGCAAGGGCGCGCAATTCTGCGAGGGCTTGTTCTGGGGTCATTCGACGGTCACCGATTTGGCCAAATTGCGCGGCTGATCAACGTCGGTTCCCCGTGCCATGGCCGTGTGATAGGCCAATAATTGCGCAGGAATCGCATATAAAATTGGCGCCCAAACCGGATCGACATCGGGCATCAACAGCGTTCCCCAAACCCCGTCCTGCGCCATTTTTGCGCCCGCTGAATCGGTTATCAACAGCACAACACCATTGCGTGCCATCACCTCTTGCATGTTGGAAACCGTTTTATCAAACAAGGTATCGCGCGGCGCCATCACCACCACCGGGGTTTTTTTATCCACCAAAGCGATGGGGCCGTGCTTCAGTTCGCCAGCTGCATAACCTTCGGCGTGTATATAGCTGATTTCTTTCAGTTTTAAGGCACCTTCAAGCGCTAGCGGATACATCAAGCCGCGCCCCAAAAACAGCACATCATCCGCCGCCGCCAGTCGCTTTGCAATCGGTGTGTAATGGCTTTCGGCCGCAATCGCGAGGTTCATCAATCCCGGTAAATTACGCAGAGAAACCAAATGCTTGTAAAGCGTTCCTTCAGTAATGACACCGCGATCCCGGGCCGCCTTTAGCGCCATGCAAGCCAGTACAGCCAGTTGATTGGTAAAGGCTTTGGTCGATGCCACGCCCACTTCGACCCCGGCACGGATCGGCACGACAACATCGCTTTCGCGGGCGATCGAACTTTCGGGCACATTGACAACCGCGATGATTTTTGCGGCCTTGTCGGCAATATGGCGCAGCGCGGCGAGCGTATCGGCGGTTTCGCCCGATTGGCTGACAAAGATCGCGGCAGTGCGTGGCCCAACCGGCGGGTTGCGATAGCGATATTCCGAGGCGATATCGATTTCAACGGGCAGTCCGGACAGTTGTTCAAACCAGTATTTCGCTGTCATGCAGGCGTAAAATCCGGTGCCGCAAGCCACCAATATAAGGCGATCAAATTGGCTGAAATCCAAACCTTCGGGCAAGGTCAAGCCGTTGTTATCATTGTTAACATAATGGTTCAGGACATTTGCCAGCACGGTCGGTTGCTCGGCGATTTCTTTGGACATAAAGTGTTTATAGCCGGCTTTATCCACCGCTGTGTTGTCAATTTCAATCCGCTTGACCTCGCGATTGGCACGTTTACCGTTAGTGTCGATTACTTCAAGGCTGTTGCGGGTCATAACTGCCCAGTCGCCTTCTTCCAGATAGGTGATTTGGTCGGTCATCGCTGCCAAAGCGATGGCATCCGAACCCACAAACATTTCACCTTCACCGTGGCCGATTGCCAAGGGCGAACCCTTGCGGGCGGCGATCATCAGGTCATCCTCGCCTTCAAACAGGAAACAAAGCGCAAAGGCGCCCTCCAGTTTTGGTAGTGTCTTTGCCACCGCTTGGCGTGGAGTAAGCCCTTGTAAAATAAAGTGATTGGTCAGCAAAGCGACGGTTTCGGTATCGGTTTCTGTTGTAAAGGCCACGCCAAGTTCGGCCAGCTCAGTACGCAATTCGCGAAAATTTTCGATGATGCCATTGTGAACCACCGCAACCCCGCCCGCGCGATGCGGGTGGGTATTTTTCAAGGTGGGTTCGCCGTGGGTCGCCCAGCGGGTGTGACCAATGCCAGATTTGCCCGCCAATGAATCATGAACCAACATATCAGACAGGTTCACCAATTTCCCGATGGCGCGGCGGCGTTCCAGTTTGCCCTCGCGAATTGTGGCGATACCCGCGCTGTCATAGCCGCGATATTCCAGCCGCTTCAGGGCATCAACCAGCAAAGGTGCCGCTTCATGAAGACCCAATACACCTACAATACCGCACATATCATTCAGCCTTTTTTTCGTTTTCTTTACGGGCCTTTGTGGCGCGTAGTTTATCCATTAACCGGGCGGCCAGTTCGGGTTTGTTGATCTGTTTGGCGCGGCTTAGTGCCAAGGCACCGATGGGCACGTTCTGGGTGATGACCGACCCCGAGGCGGTCATCGCTTCGGCACCGACAGTGACCGGTGCCACCAAAGCGGTGTTTGAGCCGATAAAGGCGCGCGCGCCGATTTCGGTGCGGTGTTTCATCACCCCGTCATAGTTGCAGGTGATGGTGCCCGCGCCGATATTTGCCGCTTTGCCCACCACTGCATCACCGACATAGGACAAATGATTAACTTTTGCCCCTTCATCCAGCGTGGTATTTTTGATTTCGACAAAATTGCCAACCCGCACATCCTCGGCCAGCTCTGCCCCGGGGCGCAGTCGGGCAAAGGGCCCAACCACCGAGCCGCGGGAAATATGACAACCCTCAAGATGGCAGTTTGCTTTGATTTCGACCCCGTTTTCAACACTCACACCCGCGCCAAAAAACACATTTGGTTCCAAGGTCGTGTCGCGGCCAATCACCGTGTCATAGGCGAAATAGACGGTTTCCGGCGCGGTCAACGTAACCCCGTTTTCGATGGCCGCCGCGCGGGCGTTGGCCTGAAAATACGCCTCGGCGGCGGCCAATTCGGCGCGGGTATTGATGCCCAGTGTTTCGGCAATATCACAATGCACAACACCGCAAGTCATGCCCTTGGATGTGGCAATGCCAATGATGTCGGTCAGATAGTATTCTTTGGCGGCATTGTCATTGCCCACTCGATCCAGCAGCTCAAATAATGCCGATGTATCAGCGCATATAACGCCAGAATTACAAAGGCTTACAGACAGTTCCTCAGATGAGGCATCCTTGGCCTCGACGATGCGATCCAGCCTGTTGCCCTGGGTGATCAGGCGTCCATAGCGGCCCGGGTCATCGGTTTCAAAACCCAAAACAACCACGTCGTTTTGCGCGCGTGCCTTGGTCATTGCCGCCAGTGTTTCAGGGGAAATAAACGGGGTGTCGCCATATAAAACGATGCAATCGCCGGATAGATCCCCCAAGGCGGCTTTGGCTTGCAACACCGCATGCGCGGTGCCCAATTGTTCGGTCTGGGTGGCGATCAAAACGTCGGTGTCGATCGCGAGGGCGGCCTTGGCCACATCGGCCCCACCGTGACCGGTAACAATCACCAGCTTTTCCGCCCCGCCCAAAGCGGCAGAATTCATCGCATGCGCCAACAAGGGCACGCCCGCCAGCTTGTGCAAAACCTTTGGCAAATCGGAATTCATCCGGCTGCCTTGCCCTGCGGCCAGAATAATAAAATTGCTTGCCATGCGTCTTTGCCTTTTCATTCGTGACGTCAGCTTTTAATCGCTTGGGGGAAAGGCGCAAGCCCTGACGGGATCACTTGTGTTTACCAAGGCTGACACACAAAAGGCGGAAATCCGCGCATCAAGAGGCAAATCATGACGCAAAACCCCTCGGTCATCTTCGATTTAGACGGCACTTTGGCCGATACCAGCGGCGATCTGATCGCGGCGGCAAACCATTGTCTGGCGGCGCGGGGCCTTGCGGGGCTGGATCCGCGGGCGGATATGTTTACCGCTTTTGCCGGGGGGCGTGCGATGCTGACGCTTGGTTATGAGCGCGCCGGAATGACCGGTGATATCGAGGGGACGATCGCGCAGGATTTCCCCAAATTTCTGGCCTATTATGCTGACAACATCGATCGCCACACGTTCATTTATCCCGGTGTGCAGGCCGCGTTGGATCGCTTGGCGGCGGCGGGTTATGCGCTGGGGATTTGCACAAACAAGCCAGAGGGGCTGGCTGAAACCCTGACGACACGGTTGGGTTTGCGCGATAGGTTCGGGGCCTTGATCGGGGCGGATACGTTGGAACATCGCAAACCGCACGCCTTGCCATTGATAGAAACGATCCGGCGGGTAAACGGTGACCCGGCGCGATCATTGCTGATCGGCGATACGATCACCGATCGCAATACCGGGCTGGCGGCGCAGGTGCCTTGCGTGCTGGTGACTTTTGGGCCAACCGGGCGGGATGTGGAAAAAATGACCCCCGAGGCCTTGTTGCATCATTATGATGATTTGTTCGATTTAGCCGAAAAGATGCTGTCATAAATCAAAACGCGGCTTTGCAAGGATGGCTTGGCTGGATTAGCCTGATGCCTGCAACAATAAGGTTTCAAAGATGAGCGAAGTTTTCAAAGGCAGTTTCACCCAGCAAGAGGCCATTCCAGAGGCCGGCATTGCGGCGGCCATGGATGTTCTGCGCCATGGGCGGCTGCACCGGTATAATTTGGCGGCAGGTGAAATTGGCGAAGTGTCGGCATTGGAACAGGAATTTGCGGCCCTGACCGGGGCGAAATACTGTTTGGCGGTGGCCTCGGGCGGCTATGCCATGGGCGCGGCTTTGCGGGCTTGCGGCGTGGGGGCAGGGGATGCGGTTTTGTCCAATGCCTTTACCCTTGCGCCTGTGCCCGGTGCGATTGCCGCCGTGGGGGCGGTGCCTGTGTTTGTGGAGGTCACTGAAAACCTGCGCATTGATCTGGATGATCTGGCGGCAAAAATTGCCAGTTCAGGCGCCAAAACCCTGTTGCTCAGCCATATGCGCGGGCATTTGTGCGATATGGATCGCCTGATGGCGATTTGCGATGCGGCGGGGGTGACGGTGATCGAGGATTGCGCCCATACGATGGGGGCGGCGTGGCACGGCGTGGCCTCGGGTCGGCATGGGGCGATGGGCTGTTATTCAACGCAAACTTACAAACACATCAATTCCGGCGAGGGCGGATTTATCATTTCAGATGATCCTGACCTGATGGCGCGGGCGATCATTCTGTCGGGCAGTTATATGCTGTATGAACGCCACAAAGCCGCCCCGCCCAAAGCGGCCTTTGATAAAGTGCGTTTTGTGACGCCCAATGTGTCGGGGCGCATGGACAATCTGCGCGCGGCCATTCTGCGCCCGCAACTGGCGGATTTACCGGCGCAGGTGGCGCGTTGGAATGATCGTTATGACACAGTGAACGCCGGGCTGGAAAACACACCGGGCTTGCAGCGCATTGAACGTCCGGCGGGGGAAACCATGGTCGGCTCGTCTATTCAGTTTCTGTTGCCGAACTGGCCCGAGGCGGCGGTGACCGATTTTGTGGCGCGATGCCACGCCAAGGGGGTTGAGCTGAAATGGTTCGGCGCGGTAGACCCTGTGGCCTTTACCTCGCGCTATGATAGTTGGCGCTATGCACCGGCGCAAAAGCTGCCGCAAACCGATCATGTGCTGGCGGGGCTGATCGACATGCGCCTGCCCCTGACCTTCAGCCTGAGCGATTGCGCCCAGATCGCGCGGATTATCAGGGCCGAGGTGGGTGCGGTTTACCAAAGCATCAACCAAGGGTGATCGCGCCTGAAAATCGCGGCTATTGACGCATCGGTCGGTTGCTGCTTAGTTTATTGAACGAGTGTTCAATTAACCTGTCAGATTCGGCAAATCCGCCAATCGATCACTGTCTGTTGTCGCAAAGGGGCCTATATGTTTACCGCATCCATGCAATTTGATCTTGGTGAAGACGTCAATGCCCTTCGGGAAATGGTGCATCGGTTTGCCCAGGAAAAAATCAAACCGATTGCCGCCAAAGTGGACAGCGACAATATTTTTCCCGCCCATCTGTGGCGCGAAATGGGTGATCTGGGCTTGCTTGGCGTGACCGTGCCCGAGGAATTTGGTGGTGCAGGCATGTCATATCTGGCCCATACCATTGTGGTAGAGGAAGTCGCGCGGGCCAGTGCCAGTGTATCGCTGTCATACGGGGCGCATTCCAACCTTTGCGTCAATCAAATCCGCCTGAACGGCACCGATGAGCAACGCGCCAAATACCTGCCCAGTTTGGTATCCGGCGAACATGTCGGCGCGCTGGCCATGTCCGAAGCAGGGGCAGGTTCCGACGTGGTTTCAATGACGCTTAAGGCGGAAAAACGTAACGGCTATTACCGCCTGAACGGCAACAAATACTGGATCACCAACGGGCCGGATGCCGACACGCTGGTGGTTTATGCCAAGACCGATCCTGATGCCGGTGCCAAGGGCATGACCGCCTTTATCGTGGAAAAGACAATGACCGGTTTTTCCACCAGTCCGCATTTTGACAAACTGGGCATGCGCGGCAGCAACACAGCCGAGCTGATTTTTGACAATGTCGAAGTGCCGTTTGAAAACGTGCTGGGGATTGAGGGTCGCGGGGTGAATGTCTTGATGTCGGGTCTTGATTATGAACGCGTGGTGCTGGCGGGCATCGGTACCGGCATCATGGCGGCCTGTCTGGATGAGGTGATGCCCTATATGGTCGAACGCAAGCAATTTGGCCAGCCGATCGGCAATTTCCAACTGATGCAAGGCAAAATCGCCGATATGTATACCGCGATGAATTCGGCGCGGGCTTATGTGTACGAGGTGGCGCGGGCCTGTGATCGCGGTCAGGTGACGCGGCAGGATGCGGCGGCCTGTGTGCTGTATGCATCTGAACAGGCGATGGTGCAGGCGCATCAGGCGGTTCAGGCGCTTGGCGGTGCCGGATATTTGGCCGACAGCACGGTTTCGCGGCTGTTTCGTGACGCCAAGCTGATGGAAATCGGCGCGGGCACCAGTGAAATCCGCCGCATGTTGATCGGGCGCGAATTGATGGGGTTGATGAAGTGATCCACGAGGCTGGGCATATCTGCGCGGGGTCAGGGAAATGAAACATTTCGCCTGTTACCTGATGCTGACCGCCGCACCGGCGTTTGCCCAATCCGAGGCGGTGAGTTTCCCGGATGTCACCGCCAATCCCGATGTTCTTTATGGCTGCCTTGCCAGTGGCAATGACGCCGCAACATGCACTGGGGCGATGACGGTGGACTGTCGCGCCGAGAATGCGCTGGGTAATGAAAACTTGGAAGAGCGGCTTTGTGTGATCGAAGAGCTGAACATATGGCGCGCACTGATGCTGCAGGAACGCGCGGTTTTGCAGGATCGTCTGGGGGAATTGCCAGAAGATCAACATCCGACCGTTACAGGTGATCCTGCACCGATTGCCGCCAAGGCAGGCGCGTTGTGGGATCAATGGCAACAAAATCAATGCCGGATGGAACTGGCGGCGATGGGCAATCACCCGCGCCGCGCCATTATCGAAGATACCTGTTCGCGGGATCTGACGGCCCTGCAATTCGGGCGGTTGCGGGCGGTGAACGGGCGATTGGGGATCAAATGAGCAGCATTACCCTTCTAGGCCCGTTTGCGCAGAATGTGGATTTTCCATGCTGATCCGCGCCGCCAGTTATGACCGCCTAACCCGCGCGTTTTCGTGGGATTTACCGCCCGATCTGAACATGGCTGTGCAGGCTTGCGAGGCTTGGGCCGACAGTGATCCTGAACGCACCGCCATCATCGACATGACCGATGGCGAACGCTTTAACGTCAGTTACGGCGTACTGGATCATCTGGCGGATCGTTTGGCGATACATCTTGATGGCTTGGGTGTCGGCATTGGTGACCGGGTGGCGGTATTTCGCGGCCAATCTGTCTGGACCGCAGCGGCGCATATCGCGATCTGGAAAATCGGGGCGATTTCAATCCCGCTGTTTCCCTTGTTTGGCGCGGACGCCCTGACATCCCGACTGGCCGACAGTGGCGCGATGGCGGCAATTTCGGACGCAAAGGGGGCCAAGGTTCTGTCGGACCTCAAGAACCTGATACATCTGGCGCACATCATCATCCCCGAAGAAACCGAATACGACCAGAATGCAGAACGGTTTTATTCGGCCCAAACCGGCCCCGAGGATCCGGCCTGTCTGATCTATACTTCTGGCACCACGGGCGCGCCCAAGGGCGTGTTGCACGGGCATCGGGTGTTGACCGGGCATTTGCCCGGCGTTGAAATCAGCCATGATTTTCTGGGTCAAGATTTGGGTCAAGACGGGGATTGCATCTGGACACCGGCGGATTGGGCGTGGATCGGCGGCCTGTTTGATGTGCTGATGACAGGCTTGGCGCTGGGGGTGCCGGTTGTGGCCGCACGCAGCGATAAATTTGATCCCACAGCGATGCAGGCGCTGGTGGATCAGGCCGGCATCCGCAACGTGTTTTTGCCGCCCACGGCGCTGCGGATGATCAAAGCGGCGGGGGTGTCTGTCACCGGATTGCGATCTGTGGCCACGGGCGGTGAACCGCTGGGGGCCGAAATGCAGGCTTGGGGACAGGGTGCCTTTGGGGTGGTGATAAATGAGTTTTACGGCCAGACCGAATGCAACATGATCGTTTCCAGTTGCCATGCGTTGTTTGAACCCAAACCCGGCGCCATGGGACGCGCGGTGCCCGGCCACCGGGTTGATGTGCTGGACGCAAGCGGCAAACCCACCAAAGACGAGGGCGACATCGCGGTGCATCGCGGTTCCGCCAGCATGATGCTGGGTTATTGGAACAACCCGGCGGAAACGGCGGCGAAATTCAGCGGTGACTGGATGATCACCGGTGATCGCGGGCGGCGCGAGGGGGCTTATATCCGGTTTGTCGGGCGGATGGATGATGTGATCAATTCAGCCGGATACCGCATTGGACCCTCGGAAATTGAGGATTGCCTGATGCAGCACGCAGCGGTGGCCACCGTGGGCGTGGTGGGCAAACCCGATGATCTGCGCGGCGAAATTGTAAAGGCCTATGTGGTGTTGCGGCCTGAATTTGTGGCTGGCGATGAGCTGGCGGCGGCTTTGCAGGCCCATGTGAAATCGCGCCTGTCGGCACATTTATACCCGCGCGAAGTGGGGTTTGTGGGAAGCCTGCCAATGACCGTCACGGGCAAGATCATTCGCAAAGAACTGAAAGCACAAGCGCTTGCCGAGGGGGCCACATGAATTCCCGCCTGCATTTAACCATCGATCGGAATACGACATGAAACTGATCAGCCAAGCGGTGCCGGGTAGTGCGGCATATCAGGAAAACCGCGACAGCCATCTGGCGGCATTGGATCTGATTGCTGCGGCGGCGGGTGCGGCAGCGCTGGGCGGTGGCGAAAAATCCCGTGTGCGGCATTTGTCGCGGGGCAAAATGTTGCCGCGCGACCGGGTCAGCAATCTTTTGGACGTCGGATCATCATTTTTGGAAATCGGCGCAACAGCGGCGCATGATCTTTATGACGGTGCAGCACCCGGTGCCGGTCTGATCGCGGGCATTGGTCAGGTGCATGGTCAGGACGTGATGGTGATCTGCAACGACGCCACCGTCAAAGGCGGCACTTATTATCCGATGACGGTGAAAAAGCATCTGCGGGCGCAGGAAATTGCCGCCGAATGCGCGCTGCCTTGTGTGTATCTGGTGGACAGTGGCGGGGCCAACCTGCCCAATCAGGACGAAGTTTTCCCAGACCGCGATCATTTTGGCCGAATTTTTTACAACCAAGCCCGGATGTCGGCGGCGGGTATTGCGCAAATCTCTGTTGTCATGGGGTCCTGCACGGCGGGCGGGGCTTATGTGCCGGCGATGTCGGATGTATCGATCATCGTTCGCGAACAGGGGACGATCTTTCTGGCCGGGCCTCCTTTGGTGAAGGCGGCCATTGGTGAGGTGGTAACAGCCGAGGATCTGGGCGGGGGGGACGTGCATACGCGCCTGTCCGGTGTGGCGGATTATCTGGCCGAGGATGACGCCCATGCGCTGGCACTGGCGCGGCAGGCCGTTGGCAATCTGAACCGATTGTCTGTTGCGACTGTAAACTGGGCCAGCCCGGCAGAACCCGCCTATGATCCGGCGGAAATTCTGGGTGTTGTGCCGCGTGATCTGAAAACACCTTATGATATTCGCGAGGTGATTGCCCGTCTGGTGGATGGCAGCCGGTTTGACGAATTCAAGGCGCGTTTTGGCGAGACGCTGGTTTGTGGTTTTGCCCATGTCAAAGGCTGTCCTGTGGGGATAATTGCCAATAACGGCGTGTTGTTTTCCGAAAGCGCCCAGAAGGGGGCACATTTTGTCGAACTGTGCAGCCAGCGCAATATTCCCTTGGTGTTTTTGCAAAATATCACCGGGTTCATGGTGGGGCGTAAATATGAGGCCGAGGGCATTGCACGTCACGGTGCCAAGCTGGTGATGGCGGTGGCGGCCACCAACGTGCCCAAGATCACCATGCTGGTGGGGGGGTCTTATGGCGCGGGGAATTACGGCATGGCGGGGCGGGCCTATCAGCCGCGGTTCATGTGGACATGGCCCAATTCGCGGATTGCAGTCATGGGCGGGGAACAGGCGGCGGGTGTTCTGGCCACGGTCAAACGCGATGGCATCGAGCGGGCGGGCGGGCAATGGAGCGCGGCGGATGAGGCCGCATACAAACAGCCCACCATTGATATGATCGAGCGTCAAAGCCAGCCTTTATATGCCAGTGCGCGCCTTTGGGATGACGGGGTGATCGATCCGCGCAAAAGCCGCGAGGTTTTGTATCTGAGTTTACGGGCGGCATTGAATGCCCCGATCAAGGAGAGCCGTTTTGGTGTGTTTCGGATGTAAGGTTTTAGGGACGTGGCGCGCCAGAAGAGAATTAATGCCTTCGGCGAGGATATTTTTGACCAGAAGAAAACGGTTTAAGAGTGTGGGGCGTGGCGATGTTTGACAAAATTCTGATTGCCAATCGCGGCGAAATTGCCTGTCGGGTCACCCGCACGGCGCAGGCCATGGGGGTTAAGGTGGTCGCGGTTTATTCCGAGGCGGATGCCGCGTCATTGCATGTTGAACTGGCGGATGAGGCCGTTTTGATTGGTGGGGCGGCGGTAGCCGACAGTTATCTGCGAGGCGATCGTATCATTGCGGCGGCTTTGGCGCAGGGCGCCGAGGCCATTCATCCGGGTTATGGGTTTCTTAGCGAAAACCCTGATTTTGTCGAGGCTGTCGAGCGGGCAGGGCTGATTTTCATCGGCCCCAGTGCATCCGCGATCAAGGCGATGGGACTGAAGGATGCGGCCAAGGCCTTGATGCAAAATTCAGGCGTGCCTGTGGTGCCGGGCTATCATGGCGCCAATCAGGATGCAGGGTTTTTGGCGGGCGAGGCGGAAAAAATCGGCTATCCGGTATTGATCAAGGCGGTGGCCGGTGGCGGTGGTAAGGGGATGCGCCGTGTGGAAATTGCCGCTGATTTTGCCGCTGATCTGGCGTCAGCGCAGCGCGAGGCGCAGGCCGCTTTTGGCAATGCCGATGTATTGATCGAAAAATACGTCGACCATCCGCGCCATATCGAGGTGCAGGTTTTTGGGGATGGGCAAAAGGCTGTGTATCTTTATGAGCGGGATTGTTCGCTGCAACGCCGCCATCAAAAGGTGATCGAAGAGGCGCCTGCGCCGGGCATGACGCCCGCCATGCGCGCCGCCATGGGGCAGGCGGCGGTGCGTGCGGCCGAGGCGGTGGGCTATGCCGGGGCCGGTACGGTGGAATTTATCGTGGATGCCAGTGATGGTTTGCACGCGGACCGGTTTTATTTCATGGAAATGAATACGCGCCTGCAAGTGGAGCATCCGGTGACCGAAGCCATCACTGGTATTGATCTGGTGGCCTGGCAATTGCGGGTTGCGGCAGGTGAACCCTTGCCTATGGCGCAGGCCGACATTCCCTTGTTGGGCCACAGCTTTGAGGCGCGGCTTTATGCCGAGGATGTTGCGGGCGGTTTTTTGCCCGCCACCGGCACGCTGGCGCATCTGTCGTTTCCCAAAGAAATAAGGGCGGATACCGGGGTGCGCACGGGGGATGAGATTTCGCCGTGGTATGATCCGATGATTGCCAAGGTGATTGTGCAGGGCCGCGATCGAAAGGCGGCGTTGGCGGCGATGCAATCTGCCTTGGCGGGTACGGTGGCGCTGGGCGCGGTGACCAATTTGAATTTCCTGCGCGCGCTGTGCCGTCAGTCGGATTTTCAGGCGGGCGATGTGGATACCGGCCTGATTGAACGGCATTTGGCCGAACTGCTGGATAATCAGGCCCCGCCAGCGGCGGCTTGGGGGCTGGCGGCGCTGAAGGGATTTGCCCCCGACGCCGGTGAACATGGTTTTCGCCTTTGGCAGCCGGCCAGATGGTCGGTCGATCTGGGTTTTGGCGCGGATGTTCGCCGGATTGAACGCAGGGTAGAGATATGTTTCCCCGAAGCGGGCCAAGCGGAAACCACAGTGGACGGTGAGGTTACCAAATTTTGCCACCGCGCCGGGCGCTGGCAGGGGCCAAACCCGATGCTTGCCAGCTTGGCTGGCGATATCATTGGCATCACCGGTGAATTTCAATGGGCCTTTGAAAGAATTGATCCGCTTGCGCGTCAGGCGGCGGCATCGGCCAGCGATGATACGATCCTGTCGCCAATGCCCGGGCAGGTAAAGCTGTGTTTGGCCAAAGCCGGGCAAGTGGTTAAAAAGGGTCAGGTATTGCTGGTGCTTGAGGCGATGAAAATGGAACATTCCCTGCAAGCGCCGCGTGACGGGGTGATCGGTGAGCTGTTCGCCAGTGAGGGGGACCAGGTGACCGGCCACATGGCTTTGTTGGCATTGCAACCTTTGGACGGCGAGGCATCAGCATGATCCGGCTGCATCATGTGCCCGAAAGCCGCAGCATGCGGGTGCTGTGGCTGTTGCACGAGTTGGGAGTGCCGTTTGAGGTGGTTGAATGGCCGTTTGACAAAACCCTGCGCAGCGCTGAATTTCTGGCGCTCAACCCGGTGGGGCGGGTGCCTGCGCTGGAACTTGACGGGCGCAATTTATTTGAAAGCGGGGCGATGATCGAAATCCTTTGCGAGGGTTTTGATACAAGCGGGATGGGTCGCGCGCCGGATCATCCGGAACGCGCGGATTGGCTGATATGGATCCATTTTGCCGAAACCATCAGCCAGCATACCGCCGCACTGACACAACAGCACATCGCGCTGTATGATGATACAATGCGCAGCCCCGTGGTGATGCAGATCGAGGCCAAGCGGGTGGCAAAATGTTATGCCGCCTTGGAACAGGTTCTTGGCGGGCAGGACTATTTGCTGCCGGATTTTTCCGCCGCCGACATTGCGGTGGGTCAAGCGATCTATATGGCCCGGCATTTTGCCAGCATCGATGAATTCAAAGGTCTGGCGGCATGGTGGGGGCGCATTACGGCACGGCCCGCTTATCAGGCGTCCTTGCCCAAAGGACCAGGCCTGTATGCCGAGGATTTTTACCCCGCTTGGGTGTGAAGGAAACAGCATGACCGAGACAGTGGAAATTTTTGAGGTTGGCCCAAGGGACGGGTTGCAAAACCAGTCGGGCTTTATTGCCACGGCGGATAAGATCGCCTTGATCCGGCTTTTGGATGCGGCGGGTTTTGCGCGCATTGAAGCGGCCAGTTTTGTTTCCCCCAAATGGGTGCCGCAAATGGCCGATGGGGCGGCGGTGATCGCGGGGCTTGACGGGGTGCGCGCCGATTTATGGGCGCTGACGCCAAATGCGCGGGGCCTTGCCGGGGCCGTGGCCGCGGGGGTTGCGGGCGTGGCGGTGTTTGGGTCCGCCAGCGAAGGGTTCAGCCGCGCCAATATCAACGCCAGCATTGACGAAAGCCTTGAACGTTTTGCGCCGGTGGTTCGCACCGCCAAGGCACAGGGGGTGGGCGTTCGCGGCTATGTCAGCTGTGTGACCGACTGTCCCTATGATGGTAAAACCCCGCCCGAAAATGTGGCTCGGGTGTCAGCCGCGCTTTTGGCCATGGGGTGTGACGAGATTTCCTTGGGCGAAACCTTGGGGCGGGCGACGGCGGATCAGGTTGATGCGATGCTGGTGGCCGTGCTGAACGAGGTGCCCGCCACGCGGTTGGCCGGGCATTTCCATGATACAACCGGCGTGGCGCTGGGCAATATCGATGTTTCGCTGGCGCATGGATTGCGGGTTTTTGACGCTTCTATCGGGGGTTTGGGGGGCTGTCCCTATGCGCCCGGGGCGGCGGGCAATGTTGCCACCGAGGCGGTGCATGCGCATGTGCTGGCGCGGGGTTTTGCCACGGGTTTGCAGGATCAGGCGCTGGCCAAGGCGGCGGTGTTTGCAAAGGGATTACAGATATGAAGTATGAAGCAATTACGCTGGAACGCGGGGCCAAGGGAATGGCTTTGATCACCCTGAACGCGCCGGACAAACACAACGCGCTTAACCCCGTAATGATTGCCGAACTGACGGCGGTGGCGGCACAACTGGGTGCCGACGATAGCGTGCGCGTGGTGGTCCTGACCGGTGCGGGGCACAGCTTTTGTGCCGGTGGTGATCTGGGCTGGATGAAGGCGCAGATGAGCGCAACCAGCGATGAGCGGGCGGCCGAGGCGCGTAAACTGGCGCAAATGCTGGCGGCGCTGGCAAGTTTGCCCAAGCCGTTGATTGGCCGCATTCAAGGACAGGCGTTTGGCGGCGGTATCGGGATGATCGCGGTCTGTGATATCGCCGTGGCGGTGGACACTGCGCGGTTCGCGCTGACGGAAACGCGGCTGGGGCTGATCCCCGCCACCATCAGCCCTTTCGTGGTCGGTGTTATGGGCAAACGGGCCGCGCAGCGGGTGGCGTTGTCAGGGCGGCGGTTTACGGCGGCCGAGGCAGTGGGATTGAATTTGATCACCCGTGTTGCCGCGGCAGGCGACCTTGACGCGGCGGTGGCGCAAGAAGTGGCGCATTTTGCCAAAGCCGCGCCGGATGCCGTGGCGGCCACCAAGGTGCTGATTTCCCGCCTGAGCAATCCGATCAGCCAAGACATTCAAGACATGAGCATTCAGGCATTGGTGCAAACATGGGAAAACCCCGAGGCCAGCGAAGGCGTGGGCGCGTTTTTTGAGAAACGTAAACCCAGTTGGATCGAGCCTGACTAAATCCAGCAAAAATCAAGTGACAATCAAGTATCGGTCCGACGCACCAGCAAATGGGTATCCTGTTTTCGCGTTTCAAAAAGGGGGAGCGCTGACACCAATTCGCTTAGTTTCTTGTGCCCATAGCTGCGCACATCAAAATCCGAATTTGCGCGCATGATTTGTGACCCCAGTTCAGACAGGCGATACCATTCGTCTTCTTGATTGATATTGTCCATGGCCGCGATGATCAGCGATGCCGCCTCTTGTTTCTTTGATTTGTTGGCGGGGGTTTTGCCCTTGTTTTTGACTGGTTCCGTTTCACCAGAAATGTTTTCGATGAACACAAACCTATTGCAAACCTTGCGCAAACTTAGGGGTGTTTTGCGTTCGCCGATGCCAATGACTTCCAGTCCCTGTTCGCGGATGCGATTGGCAAGGGCGGTGAAATCGCTGTCGGAACTGACCAGAATAAACCCGTCAAAGCGCCCCGAATGCAGAATATCCATGGCATCAATGACCAATCCGATGTCGCTGGCATTTTTGCCGGTTGTATTTGCGGATTCCTGATGGGCGACCAATCCCAGCGTCTTGGCGGTTTTGGCCCAATCGCCAAGTTGCGGGCTGGTCCAGTCACCATAGACCCGGCGCAAGGCAGGTTCGCCAAAGGTGGTGATTTCCTTCAGAATATCTGCCGCGTGTTTTGCCGGAATATTGTCGGCATCAATCAACAAGGCAAATAGTTTTTGGTTTCCGGTGGCCATTTGATTTTCCTAATTTCTGTATTCCAAGAATATTTACCCGACATAGAAATGTTCTGTCGCAGGATTTCAAGCTGGTTGGTCTTTTCAACGGATGCATTGCGGCGAAATACCCATCGCCTGAACTCAAAAAGGCGGCGCGCGTGCGGTTTTTTGAACTTTGACAGACCTCGATTCTGGCTTTGCGTGTTTAAGCGCCCCCAACTCCTTGGCCCTGCATGCGGCGTATTGGCCAAAACCGCATCTTTCTTGCCGAAATGAGGCATAGCTTTGGTTGACCCCACCCAACGGGGGGCGTAAACAACACAAAAGACGTGGCGCAGGCGCGCCATAACACTTGAGGAGTCGCCCGTGGACCAGCTGCTCGCAGAATATCTGCCCATCCTTGTATTTCTGGCACTTGCCGTCGCTTTGGGGCTGGTTTTGATCTTTGCCGCCCTGATCCTCGCGGTGCGCAATCCGGACCCTGAAAAAATTTCCGCCTATGAATGCGGCTTTAATGCCTTTGACGATGCGCGGATGAAATTTGACGTGCGGTTTTATCTGGTGGCGATCCTGTTCATCATCTTTGATCTGGAGATCGCTTTCTTGTTCCCTTGGGCTGTGGCGTTCAAGGATGTGGGGTTGCTGGGGTTCTGGTCGATGATGGTGTTTTTGGCGGTGCTGACCATCGGTTTCGCCTATGAGTGGAAAAAAGGAGCGTTGGAATGGGAATAGCAGTGGGCAACACCGCTGGTGTTGACAAGGAAGTTGTCACCCAAGCCATCAATCGCGAACTGCAAGACAAAGGCTTTTTGCTGACCTCGACCGAGGATATCATCAATTGGGCGCGCACGGGTTCCTTGCACTGGATGACCTTTGGGCTGGCCTGTTGCGCGGTTGAAATGATGCACACGGCGATGCCGCGCTATGATATGGAACGCTTTGGTACCGCGCCCCGTGCCAGCCCGCGCCAATCGGATTTGATGATCGTCGCCGGCACGCTGACCAACAAAATGGCGCCCGCTTTGCGCAAGGTTTATGACCAGATGCCCGAGCCGCGCTATGTGCTGTCGATGGGGTCTTGTGCCAATGGCGGCGGTTATTACCACTATTCCTATTCGGTGGTGCGCGGTTGTGATCGCATTGTGCCGGTGGATATGTATGTGCCGGGCTGCCCGCCTACCGCCGAGGCCTTGCTGTACGGTTTGTTGCAACTGCAACGCAAAATCCGCCGCACTGGCACCATTGTAAGATAGGGGGCGCCAAGATGTCTGATGCGTTGAATGATCTGGGCGAATTGATCGCCGCAAAACAGGGCGATGCCGTCGTTGGCTGGTCTGTCAAGCGGGGCGAGCTTTGTGTTGAGGTGGCCCCTCAGAGTATTGTTGCCTTTACCGAGTTTTTGAAAAACGACCGCAATTGCCAGTTTTCTACGTTGGTCGACGTCACGGCGATCGATTTCCCGTCGCGCGACAAGCGCTTTGACGTGGTTTATCATCATTTGTCGATGTACCAGAACCACCGCATTCGTGTGCGCGCACAGGTGCGGGAAAAAGAGGTGGTGCCCTCGATCACCTCGGTGCATCCGTCGGCCAACTGGTTTGAACGCGAAGTTTTTGACATGTACGGTATCTTGTTTTCCGGCCATCCCGATTTGCGCCGCATCCTGACGGATTACGGGTTTCGCGGGCATCCTTTGCGCAAGGATTTCCCGACCACGGGCTATACCGAAGTGCGCTATGACGACGTACAAAAGCGTGTGGTTTATGAACCGGTCTCACTGGTACAGGATTACCGACAGTTTGATTTCATGTCCCCATGGGAAGGTGCCGAATACATCCTGCCCGGGGACGACAAAGCGAAGGTGGAGAAATAATGATGTATGGTGATTATGGTTCTTGGGGCATGGGCGGCGGCGGTTTGATCTGGATGCTGGTCATGGCGGTTCTTCTGGTGGTGCCGTTTTGGAAAATCCTGCCCCGTCACGGCATCCCTAACTGGGTGGCATTGGTGGCGTTTTTCCCACTGGCGGCGTTAATCCTTTTGTGGGTCGTGGCCTTCAAAGATGACGCAGAAAAGCGGATGTAATGAACGCTTTGGCTGCCTCAAAGGATATGATCCGCGCGTTGGCGGTTGACTACTGTGAAGGTATTCATTTTTCGCGCCCTGAGGTTTTTGTCGATTTGTGCCATGATAATTTCCTGATGACGGCGGTGACCGGCGCGGGAAATGCGCAGTTTTGGAACAAGGCGGAATATCTTGAGCGGGTTGCCGGGCGCACGCCTTTTCCGGGCCAGCCGTCCTATGAAATCTTGAATATCGATGTGGCGGGCGATGAAATCGCGCGGGTGCATTTGTGGGTTGATGTGCCGCCACGCCGGTTCGAGGATCACCTCGGCTTTGTGCGTGTAGGCGGCGCGTGGAAACTGATTACCAAAGTGTTTCGCACACTTGACGGCCCGGCACTGGAAGGGTGAGGAGAAGATGATGGACGGTTCAAAAGGTTTTAATGACGCCCAGTCAGGCGAACAGAAAATCCGCAATTTCAACATGAACTTTGGCCCGCAACACCCTGCGGCGCACGGGGTTTTGCGCCTTGTCCTGGAACTGGACGGCGAGATTGTCGAACGCTGTGATCCGCATATCGGCCTGCTGCACCGCGGCACTGAAAAGCTGATGGAAAGCCGGACCTATCTGCAAAACCTGCCGTATTTTGACCGGCTGGATTATGTCGCGCCGATGAATCAGGAACATGCCTGGTGTCTGGCGATTGAAAAGCTGACCGGTGTCGAAGTGCCGCGCCGCGCCAGCCTGATCCGGGTTTTGTTTTCCGAAATTGGCCGCATCCTGAGCCACATTTTGAACGTCACCACCCAGGCGATGGATGTGGGCGCGCTGACCCCGCCGCTTTGGGGATTTGAAGAACGCGAAAAGCTGATGGTGTTTTATGAACGTGCCTCGGGCGCGCGTCTGCACGCCGCCTATTTCCGCCCCGGCGGGGTGCATCAGGATCTGCCCGATGATCTGATCCAGGACATTGATACATGGGCCGATGAGTTTCCGGCGGTTCTGGCGGATATCGACGGGCTGTTGACCGAAAACCGGATTTTCAAACAGCGCAACGTTGATATCGGGCTGATTTCCCAGCAAGAGGCGCTGGATTGGGGCTTTTCCGGCGTCATGGTGCGCGGGTCCGGCATGGCGTGGGATTTGCGCCGCAGCCAGCCTTATGAATGTTATGACGAATTTGATTTTCAAATTCCCGTCGGCACGCGGGGCGATTGTTATGACCGTTATTTGTGCCGGATGCAGGAAATGCGCGAAAGCCTGAAAATCATCAAACAGGCGATTGCGAAATTGCGGGTGGAAAAAGGCGATATTCTTGCACGGGGAAAACTGACGCCACCGTCCCGTGGAGACATGAAAACCTCGATGGAAAGCCTGATCCACCATTTTAAATTGTATACCGAAGGTTTCCACGTGCCCGAGGGTGAAATTTACGCAAGTATCGAAGCGCCCAAAGGCGAATTCGGCGTGTTTTTGGTTTCTGATGGATCAAACAAACCTTATAAAGCGAAAATTCGCGCGCCGGGGTTTTTGCACCTTCAGGCCATGGATTATATGATGACGGGTCACCAACTTGCCGACTGTTCCGCTGTGATCGGGTCGATGGATGTGGTGTTTGGAGAGATTGATAGATAATGCTACGCCGCTTGCACAAAGAACAACCCGCCGCTTTTGCTTTCACGCCCGCAAACGAAAAATGGGCGCTTGCGCAGATGACCAAATTCCCCGAGGGCCGTCAGGCATCGGCGATCATTCCGCTGTTGTGGCGTGCCCAGGAACAGGAAGGCTGGCTGACCCGTCCGGCGATTGAACATATCGCGGGCATGCTGGACATGGCCTATATCCGGGCGCTGGAAGTGGCGACATTTTATTTCATGTTTCAACTGTCGCCGGTTGGCTCGGTTGCGCATGTTCAGATTTGCGGCACGCTGTCTTGTATGATTTGCGGGGCCGAGGAACTGATCAAAATCTGTCAGGATGTCATCGCGCCCAAGGCACATGATTTGTCGGTTGACGGTAAATTCAGTTGGGAAGAGGTCGAATGTCTGGGCGCCTGTTCCAACGCGCCCATGGTGCAGATCGGCAAAGATTTTTACGAGGATTTGACAGCCGATCGCCTGCGCGAAATCCTGAATGAGCTGGCCGCCGGTCGTGTGCCGGTACCGGGGCCGCAAAACGGGCGGTATGCGGCGGAACCTTTGTCAGGTCTGAGCAGTTTGAAAGATTTGGACAGCGGCAAAACCAAATACAACGCCAGCGCACAATTGGCCGTTGATCTGGGTGATACGGTCAAGCGTATCGACGGCACCGAGGTGCCCTTGTTGACACCGTGGTTGGGCAAGGGTGCCAAAAAGGCGGCGGTGAAAAAACCAGCGACCAAAGCCACCGTGAAACCAACAGCGACCGCGAAAAAGGCCGCATCGGCACCTGTAGCGGCAGCAAAATCAACGGAGGCGGGCAAAAAACCACGTACCATGAAGGCCCCGCGCAAAAGCGGTGCGGATGATCTGAAATTGATCAAAGGTGTTGGCCCTAAAATGGAAAACCTGTTGAATAAATTGGGTTTTTATCATTTTGATCAAATCGCCAAATGGTCCGAATCCGAGGTTTCCTGGGTCGATCAAAACCTTGAAGGTTTCAAAGGGCGCGTCAGCCGTGACAACTGGGTGACGCAGGCCACGCAATTGGCCGCAGGGGAAGAGACAGAATTTTCTAGCCGTGCTAAAAAAGGCGGCATCTACCAATAATAATAATATGGGAGAAGAAATATGACTGGGAATTCCGAAGGGTTGAGCTGTCCGGCTAAAAGCTGGATTTTGGGCGCAGTGGTGGGGATTATCGCCGCGCTGTTGATGCGGTTTGTCGGCACTTATGGCTGGGGATCGGCAATTTTTGTCGGTATTTTGCTGTTTGTGTTGATCGGCTTGTTGCTGGTCTGGTTCCGGTGCGAGGCATCCGATGATGCCATTGCTGCCAAAGCCAGTAACCTAGCCACGGAGGCCACGGGCACCACCGAGGACGCCGTAGCAGCCAGCGCCGCAGTCGCGCCCAAACCCGCCGCCACGCCCGCCGCCAAAGCAGCGGAAAAACCAGTGGCCACGCCTGCCGCCAAAGCAGCGGAAAAACCGGTGGCCACGCCCGCCGCCAAAGCAGCGGAAAAACCAGTGGCCAAAGTAGCGGCCAAACCCGCCGCCGTGGAAAATGCTGACGGCGAAACCAAACCAGTCACCCTGACAGCGGCGCGGGAAACCGGCGCGGATGATTTGAAGGTCATCAAGGGCGTGGGGCCGGGGTTGGAAAAAACCCTGAATGAAATGGGTTTTTATCATTATGACCAAATCGCCAAATGGGGCGAGGGCGAAATTGCCTGGGTCGACGCGCGTCTGAAATTCAAAGGGCGTATTGTACGCGACAATTGGGTTGATCAGGCCGCCGAACTGGCGAAATAGACGCAAAATAACAGCTTTTCCCGGATGATCCGGGCAGGGCAATTTTAGGGAACGGTCCATGGCCAAGGCGACGAACAAGGCAAAAGCCACGCCAAACAAAGCGGCGAAACGGACAATTTCCGAGGCGGAATACGCCATGGGCCTGCGGGCCCGCATGGTGGCGATCGTCATGGTCGCCACGATTGTAATTTGGATGGGGCTGCAATGGTTTTTTTCCCGCGCAGACGTATCTGCTCGGGTCGCGCTGTTGTTTGACCTGCTCGCACTGGCGGCCTTTGTTTGGGTCTCGGTGAATATCTACTGGATCTGGCGTGCGCGTCAGGCAGAAAAGGAATGATGACGATGCTGGCGGACAAAGACCGTATTTTTACGAACCTTTACGGGATGCATGACCGGAGCTTGGCAGGGGCCAAAGCACGCGGCCATTGGGATGGTACGGCGGATATCGTTAAAAAAGGCCGCGACTGGATCGTCGATGAAATGAAGGCGTCGGGTTTGCGCGGTCGCGGCGGCGCGGGGTTTCCGACCGGTCTGAAATGGTCGTTCATGCCCAAGGAAAGCGATGGCCGCCCGGCCTATCTGGTGATCAATGCGGATGAATCCGAACCCGGCACCTGTAAAGACCGCGAAATCATGCGCCATGATCCCCATACGTTGATCGAGGGTGCGCTGATTGCCAGTTTCGCGATGAACGCCAACGCCTGTTACATTTATATTCGCGGTGAATTTATCCGCGAACGCGAGGCGCTGCAAAACGCCATCGATGAATGTTATGCCGACGGTTTGCTGGGCAAAAATGCCGCCAAATCCGGTTGGGATTTTGATCTTTATCTGCACCACGGGGCCGGGGCCTATATTTGCGGCGAGGAAACCGCCCTGCTGGAAAGCCTTGAGGGACGCAAAGGCATGCCGCGGATGAAACCACCGTTTCCGGCGGGCGCGGGGCTTTATGGCTGTCCGACCACGGTGAACAACGTGGAATCGATCGCGGTGGTGCCAACGGTTTTGCGCCGTGGCGCGGGATGGTTCAAAGGATTTGGCCGCGACAACAACGCGGGCACAAAACTGTTTGCCATATCGGGCCACGTCAACAACCCCTGTGTGGTTGAAGAGGCGATGTCGATCACATTGCCGGAATTGCTGGAAAAACATTGCGGCGGTGTGCGCGGCGGTTGGGGCAACCTGAAAGCGGTTATTCCGGGGGGATCCTCGGTGCCCTTGTTGCCAGCGGACATCTGTAAAGACGCAATTATGGATTTTGACTGGCTGCGCGAGCAACGCTCGGGGCTGGGCACGGCGGCGGTGATCGTGATGGATCAATCCACCGATGTGATCAAAGCGATCTGGCGGCTGAGCAAGTTTTACAAACACGAAAGCTGTGGCCAATGCACGCCCTGCCGTGAAGGCACCGGCTGGATGATGCGGGTGATGGAGCGTCTGGTCACCGGGGACGCGAACCCCGAAGAAATCGACATGTTGCTGGATGTGAGCAAACAGGTCGAGGGGCACACGATTTGCGCCCTGGGTGACGCGGCGGCGTGGCCGATCCAAGGTTTGATCCGGCATTTTCGCGACGAAATCGAGGACCGTATCAAACACAAACGCACCGGTCGTGTCAGTGCGGTCGCGGCGGAATAACGAAATTTTTTACTGAAAAACGGGATCACCAATGCGGTTCAAAATTTTTGCTATTGCAGTAGTGCTCGCGCTGCCGTCGGTTGCTTTGGCGGATAAAACCGCCGAGGTTAATCAGTACCTGAGCCAGAAATTGACCGATAATTATGCGGCGCGCGCGATCGGGTCGAATTGTTCATCCATTCGCACGGTTGAATCCAAAATCGGCAAGGCGATGATGGGGTTGAATAAAACCCTGAAAGGTCAGGGATATTCTCGTGCTGACATCAAAAATGGCATGAAGGGCATCAAATTCCCGGCGATGAAAAAGGCCGGTTATAATTTGGTCATCAGCAAAGGCGCATCGGCTGATGATGAAAGTTCATTTTGCCAGGTTGGCGCGGCTGAAATTGCCAACAAGACCTATATCGGGTCGGTTTTGAAGGCGAAATGATTTTGCATCGCGGGCCAAAGGCGCTTGGTGTTGTTACGCTTGTAGCGACGGCAGTATTTGCCACGGCGGCAGCGGCACAAGAGCTGCGACCTGCACCAAAATATTTTCTGGAAACGATGTTTGCGGTGCCGATGGCGGAACAATTGGCGGCCTATTGCGTCACGGTGGATATGAATTTTGTGGCCCTGTCGGTGCAGTATGACACGGTGACGGCACGTTTGGCGGCGGATGGTTTTGATGCCGAGGATCCGTTTGCTAATATGGTGGATACCCAAGTGGAAATGGAGGCTTTGCAGACCGCCTTTTTGACCCGTCATAATCTGGCAGGGGCGGATCAAGCCCGGGTTTGTGCCGCGGCGATGACCGAAATTTCCGAGGCCAGCCTGATTGGCTTGCTGTTGGAAATCGCACCGGAATAGGGGGTAATATGCGCGTGGTTTTGCATGGGGTGCCGGTTTTTTGGGGTGTTTCAACGCCCAAAACCCCCAAGGGTATTTCCCCGGTGTGCGCATGTCGCCAATGAAGCAACCTGCGGGTCACCATCTGGCGGAATTGAACGTGGCGCGGCTGGTGGCGGATACCGATGATCCGCGTGTGGCCGAATTCATCGACAATCTTGACCGGATCAACGGGATGGGCAAGCGCATGCCCGGATTTGTCTGGATGATGCAAGGATCGGGCGAGCCGGGAACCGGTAATACCGAGGCCAAAATCGGGGACGATCCGCGCTATGTTTCAAATCTGACGGTTTGGGAAAATGCCGATGCACTGGAAAATTTTGTCTTTAACACGCTGCACAAGAAATTCTTTGAGCGCCGCGAGCAATGGTTTGAAGTGTTGCGCGATCAGCATTTTGTCATGTGGTGGGTGCCGATCGGTGTGGAACCAACGCTTGATCAGGCGTTGGCGCGGCTTGAACATCGTCGCGCCCATGGTGACAGCGATCATGCCTTTGGCTGGAATGTGCTGAAACCAGCGTGATTTTGCAGCGATCCCAGATACAAATACAAAACCGCCAGTGACAAAGCAGAATAATCCGCGCCTTGGTAATATCCGCAAAATTGCTGGTGAAATGCCATCAAAAATATAATTTTTGGTCAAAATTTCACGAAATTTTGACCAAGTATTCAAGGTGGCGGATCTAAATTTGGGCATTGATATTGAATAACATTGGGCAAATTGGCAGATTTATCGGGCCGCTGTCCATTATTGTGCGGCGCTGCAAAAAGTGAGGTCAGCCCATGTATGGGGTCAAACATCGTCGCAGAATTTTACAGGCCGCCCTGATCGCCCTGTCCGTTTTGGCACAGCCCGTGGCGGCGCAATCCTTGCGCGCAGTGGCGTCGGTGGATGAGGCGTTGTTTCAGATGTCGCTGGCCTATAGTATCCAGAAAAACTGTCCGGCACTGCGGCCAAGGCTGTTGCGGGCGCTTGGTTTACGCAACCGTATCAAGGCGGATGCGCGGGCGCAGGGTTTTACAAACCGCCAGATCGAGGATCACGTCGACAGCAATATTGAACAGGCGCGGATGCAGGCGCGGGTCGATGCCTATCTGGTCGCCGCCGGATATCAGGCCGGCAGCCAAGAGGGCTATTGCGCCGTTGGTGCCGCTGAAATCAGCAAAAAAACCCAAGCAGGTCGCCTGTTGCGCTAGGTTTTTCGGCCTGCCGTGTTGTTCTGTCCGCAACAGGGCACAAAAAAACCGAAACAATCACCAAAACCCGCCTCAAACAGCCCAAGAATGGGCCCCTTTGCATTGCCCTTGCCGCAAATCTGTTGGATACAGACACAAGCGACAACTGTGCGAGTCAATGCCCTTGTGTGTTTGACAGCCGCGCGCGCCGGATGAACACTGGTTAGGACGTAATTATGAGCGACAAACGCAAAATCATTATTGATGACAACGAGGTCGAAGTTGATCCGGCGATGACGCTGATCCAGGCCTGCGAAGTTGCCGGTATCGAAGTGCCGCGGTTTTGTTATCATGAGCGTCTGACGATTGCCGGCAATTGCCGGATGTGTCTGGTCGAGGTTGTCGGCGGCCCGCCAAAACCCGCCGCCTCTTGTGCCATGCAGGTGCGTGATTTACGCCCCGGCCCCGAAGGCCAGCCGCCTGTGGTGAAAACCAACTCGCCGATGGTTAAAAAGGCCCGCGAAGGGGTGATGGAATTTTTGCTGATCAACCACCCGCTGGATTGCCCGATTTGCGATCAGGGCGGCGAATGCGATTTGCAAGACCAAGCGATGGCTTATGGTGTCGATTTTTCCCGTTATCGTGAACCAAAGCGGGCCAATCAGGATCTTGATCTTGGTCCCTTGGTTGAAACCCACATGACCCGTTGCATCAGTTGCACCCGTTGTGTGCGCTTTACCACCGAGGTTGCGGGCATTCACCAGATGGGCCAGACGGGCCGTGGCGAGGATGCGGAAATCACCAGTTATCTGGGCGAAACGCTGAATTCCAACCTGCAAGGTAATATCATTGATTTATGCCCGGTCGGGGCGCTGGTTTCCAAGCCTTATGCCTTTACGGCGCGGCCTTGGGAATTGACCAAAACCGAATCCATCGACGTGATGGATGCGCTGGGGTCCAACATCCGTGTGGATACAAAGGGGCGCGAAGTGATGCGAATTTTGCCGCGCAACCATGATGGGGTGAACGAGGAATGGATTTCCGACAAAACCCGTTTTGTCTGGGACGGCCTGCGCCGTCAGCGCCTTGATACACCTTATGTGCGCGAAGATGGCAAGCTGCGCAAAGCCAGTTGGGGCGAGGCTTTGGCAAAAGCGGCGGCGGCGATGAAAGGCAAAAAAGTTGCCGGTCTTGTGGGTGATCTGGTTCCCACCGAGGCGGCGTTTGCGTTGAAATCATTGATCGAGGGCCTGGGCGGTAATGTTGAATGCCGCACGGATAATGCCAAATTGCCATCGGGCAATCGCGCCGCCTATGTCGGCACGGCCACGATCGAAGATATCGACAGCGCCGACATGATTCAGTTGATCGGTACCAATCCGCGCGTTGAAAGCCCGGTTTTGAACGCCCGTATTCGCAAGGCCTGGTCGCGTGGTGCGAACATCGGTTTGGTGGGCGAGGCGGTCGATCTGACCTATGACTATGCCCATATCGGCACTGATCGTGCGGCGCTTGACGGGCTGGTGAACAAAAAAATTGGCGCGGCCAAAAAGCTGAATACCGTCGTGATCATCGGTCAGGGCGCATTGCGCGAGGCCGATGGTGAGGCGGTTTTGGCGGCAGCATTGCAATTGGCGGAAAACACCGAAAGCAAATTCATGGTGCTGCACACCGCGGCGGGTCGTGTTGGCGCGATGGATGTCGGGGCCACCACCAAGGGCGGTATGAATGCCGCAATCAAAGACGCCGAGGTGATTTATAATCTTGGCTCGGATGAGGTTGACATCAAGGCCGGCCCGATGGTGATTTACCAAGGCAGCCATGGCGATCGCGGGGCACACCGCGCCGACATCATCCTGCCCGGTGCCGCCTATACCGAGGAAAACGGCCTGTTTGTGAATACCGAAGGTCGCCCGCAATTGGCGATGCGTGCTGGATTTGCACCGGGGGAGGCCAAGGAAAACTGGGCGATCCTGCGGGCCTTGTCGGCTGAGCTGGGCGCGGTTTTACCGTTTGATTCCCTGTCAGCCTTGCGCGCCGCTATGGTGGCTACCGTGCCGCATTTGGGCCAAATTGATCAGGTGCCGCAAAATACGGGTGCGGCAATCAAGCCCAAGAAAATGGGCGCGGCAACCTTTAAGAACGCGGTCAAGGATTTCTATCTGAGCAATCCGATTGCGCGGTCTTCGGTGCTGATGGGCGAATTGTCCGCCAATGTGGCGGCGCGAACGAAACAGATGATGGCGGCGGAGTAAGCGCTTATGCGCCGCGCTTTGGCGGTCATGGTTTTGGGCGCGGCTGTGCTGACAGGCTGTAGCCAACCCGGCGGCGACGAGACGGTTGACCGTGTGGGTCGATTGGAATTTTCCCCGGATTATCTGGGGGTAAAGACAAGGTTGCTTGAGGGCGAGTTGGTGAGTTTTTTGGTTGAAATGCGCAATCCGCGCGATGGGCTGGATGTAGATGAATACGCGCGGTGCGCGGCGGCACAATATACCCTGATACGCGGATATGACTTTGCGCGACATATTCGTACCAATCAGGCAAAAACCGGTGGAATTTGGCGCGCAGATGCGGTTTACACCATCTCCAAGACATACCCGTTGGGTGTGGCCACCATTAATGCGGCGGATGTGGTTGAAAACTGCAAGGCAAATGGAATACCGACGGTTTGATCGGTTTGATTGAAATGGGAAAAGGCAACAATGGCTGAATTCTTCACAACCAACACAGGCATCGCCCTGATTATCGTGGCGCAAACCCTTGCGGTTATTGCGTTCGTGATGGTTTCACTTTTGTTTCTGGTTTACGGCGACCGAAAAATCTGGGCCGCCGTACAAATGCGGCGCGGGCCCAACGTTGTGGGCATGTGGGGTTTGTTGCAAACCGTGGCGGACGCGCTGAAATATGTCGTCAAAGAGGTGGTCATTCCGGCGGGTGCGGATCGCGCCGTGTTCATGTTGGCGCCTTTGGCCTCTTTCATATTGGCACTGATCGCCTGGGCGGTAATTCCATTTAATAACACGTGGGTACTGGCCGATCTGAACGTCGCGATCCTGTATGTTTTTGCGATTTCTTCACTCGAGGTTTACGGCGTCATCATGGGCGGGTGGGCGTCGAACTCGAAATACCCCTTTCTTGGTTCGTTGCGCTCAGCAGCCCAGATGATTTCCTATGAGGTTTCCATTGGTCTGATCATTGTCGGCGTGGTTATTTCCACAGGATCGCTGAATTTTGGCGATATCGTGCGCGCCCAAGATGGCAATTACGGCTTTTTCAGCTGGTATTGGTTGCCGCAATTTCCAATGGTTTTCCTGTTTTTCATCAGCGCGTTGGCGGAAACCAACCGGCCGCCGTTTGATTTGCCCGAGGCGGAATCCGAACTGGTTGCCGGCTATCAGGTTGAATATTCGTCAACCCCGTTTTTGTTGTACATGGCCGGTGAATATATCGCCATTTTCCTGATGTGCGCCCTGATTACGCTGTTGTTCTTTGGTGGCTGGTTGTCGCCAATTCCCGGCCTGCCAGACAGCCCGCTGTGGATGGTCGGCAAAATGGCCTTCTTCTTTTTCCTCTTTGCGATGGTGAAGGCGATTGTACCGCGGTATCGCTATGACCAGTTGATGCGCTTGGGGTGGAAAGTATTCCTGCCAATGTCACTGGCATGGGTGGTGATCGTGGCGTTTTTTGCCCAATACGGCGCATTTGGCGGGGCCTATGCCCGCTGGGCAGTAGGGGGCTGATGTGGGCATCGACTGCGTTCTCTTTCAACGTCTAACGGCCCTCAGCCGCGTCATTGACGCGCCGGATCGCGCGTTGATGTTGGGGCGGCAGGGTCTGCATTTCCAAGGCCGCTTTGGGCGGTTTTACAAACGTGCGCTAATAGCGAATGACTATGATCCCGATGCCCGCGCGATGATCCGCGACGGCGGTTTTGCCGAGGGCATGTGGAAAACGTTGGGCTATGGCCATGTTGAATCCATGGATATGTCGGATTTTGAGGCCGCCGATCATGTGCATGATCTGAACGCACCGGTCGATGCCAGCCTGCACGGCCAGTTTGATTTCATCTTTGATGGCGGCACCATTGAACATGTGTTCAACGTGCCGCAAGCGCTGGCCAATGTTTTCAACATGCTGAAAGAGGGCGGTACATTTGTTTCGGCCAATGGCATGAACGGCTGGTTTGGCCACGGGTTGTATCAGTTCAATCCCGATTTGGTCTGGTCTTACTGGCAACGCGCCGCAGGCTGCGAGGTTGTGCAATGTGTGGCCTTGCCGAAGGATCCGACCCATGCAGGCGTTGATATGCCCGATCCCGCCGCCGGGGGCGTGCGCCTGAAAAAGCTGTGGCGGCAATTGCCACGCGACCAAGTATATCTGTATTACCAGATCAAGAAAACCAAAGGCGCGGCCCTGACGGGGCCAGCCATGCAAAGCGATTATCAAAATCGTTGGGACAAAGCGGCGGAGGCGGCGGAATGATGCAGCACGCGCGAACCATTGAAGGAAAATATCATGGCAACTGATTTCACCAGATCGGTCAAATACTTCCTGTTGATGGATTTTGTCAAAGGATTTGGATTGGGCTTGAAGTATTTCTTTGGCCCCAAGGCCACATTGAATTATCCCCATGAAAAAGGGCCGCTTAGCCCACGTTTTCGTGGTGAACACGCGCTCAGGCGGTATGCCAATGGCGAAGAACGCTGTATTGCCTGCAAGCTGTGCGAAGCGATTTGCCCGGCGCAGGCGATCACCATTGATGCCGAACCGCGCGATGACGGTTCGCGCCGCACAACGCGCTATGACATCGACATGACCAAATGCATATATTGTGGTTTTTGCCAGGAGGCATGCCCGGTGGATGCCATCGTCGAGGGGCCAAATTTTGAATTCGCCACGGAAACCCGCGAAGAGCTGTTTTATGACAAGGCAAAATTGCTGGACAACGGCGATCGTTGGGAAGCCGAGATTGCCCGCAATTTGGAAATGGATGCGCCCTACCGATGAGCGATTTTGCAAAACTCTTTGAAACAATGATGCAGCAAGGCACCAAGATGGCCAAGGATTTCGATCCGATGGCTTCGCCTTTTTCATTGGATAAGATGGCGGAAATGTTTCCCTCCCTAAGCCCCGAGGTGATGGAGGCGATGTTTGGCAAGACGTTGAACCAAGACGGGCTGGATGCCAAAACCCGGCTGTTGACCTTGTTGGCAGCGCAGGTTGCCTCGCAAGCCGAGGGCAAAGAGCCGCAAATCAAGCTGACCATCCGCAATGCGCTGGATGTCGGGGCGCATGAACAAGAGGTCACCGAGGTGATTTTGCAATCCGCTGTTTATGGCGGCGCCCCCACATTGACCAAATCAATCGCCATCGCCCAAGGCGTTTTTGAAGACCGAAAGGCAGATACATGAGCTTCTTTGACTTTACCTTTTATCTGTTTGCGATCGTGACCGTCGGGTCAGGGTTGCTGTGCGTCATGGCACGCCAGCCGGTACATTCGGTTTTATGGCTGATCCTGGCATTCTTTTCCTCGGCGGGTTTGTTCGTGCTGCTGGGGGCGGAATTTGTCGCCATGTTGCTGGTGATCGTCTATGTGGGCGCGGTGGCGGTCTTGTTCCTGTTTGTGGTGATGATGCTGGACGTTGATTTTGCCGAATTAAAGGCGGAAATGGCGCGGTTCATGCCGGTGGCCCTGTTGATCGCGGTGGTTCTGCTGATGGAACTGGCGCTGGTGTTTGGCAGCTGGACAGTTTCACCCGAGGCCGAAGGGCTGCGCGCCGCTGTGACGCCCGCGCTGAGCGAGGCCCATAATACCGCCGCCTTGGGGCAGTTGATTTATACCAAATACATCTACTTGTTTCAGGCCGCCGGGCTGATCCTGTTGGTGGCAATGATCGGCGCGATTGTGCTGACGCTGCGTCATCGCAAAGACATAAAACGCCAAGTGATCCGCGATCAGATTTTGCGCGATCCGGCCAAGGCGATGGAATTGAAAGACGTAAAATCGGGGCAGGGCCTGTGATAATAGCAAAACTGGCCGTTGTCGGCACGGGTCTCGCGGTGATCGCATTGATCGCCTTTGGTGCCCGCAAGAACCGGAACGAAGCAAAGGGACGTGACCAAAAATGATCGGCTTGGAACATTATCTTACTGTCGCCGCCGCGCTGTTTGTGATCGGCATTTTCGGCATCTTTTTGAACCGTAAAAACGTGATCATCATATTGATGAGCATCGAGTTGATGCTGCTCGCGGTGAATATCAACTTTGTGGCTTTTTCCAGTTATGCCAATGACTTGGTCGGGCAGGTGTTCACCTTGTTCATTTTAACCGTCGCCGCCGCCGAGGCCGCGATCGGCCTGGCAATCCTTGTCTGTTTCTTCCGTAATCGCGGCACTATTGCTGTCGAAGACGTCAACGTGATGAAAGGCTGAACATCATGCCCTCGATCATTCTTTTCGCACCCCTTGTCGGTGCTCTGGTTGCAGGCTTCGGCTGGCGCATCATTGGCGAAACGGCGGCGATGTATATCACCTCGGCTTTGCTGTTGCTGGCGGCTTTGCTAAGCTGGATCGTATTCTTAACCTTTGATGGCACCTTGCAGCAGATCCACATTCTGGATTTCATTCGCTCAGGCGCGCTGGATACGCAATGGTCGATCCGTCTGGACCGGCTGACGGCGATCATGTTGATCGTGATCACCACGGTTTCGGCGCTGGTGCATGTATATTCCATCGGCTACATGGCGCATGACGAAAACTACAAAGAGGGCGAGACTTACAAGCCGCGTTTCTTTGCCTATCTCAGCTTTTTCACCTTTGCGATGTTGACCCTGGTGACCGCTGACAACCTTGTTCAGATGTTTTTCGGCTGGGAAGGTGTGGGCGTTGCGTCATACCTGTTGATCGGGTTTTATTACCGCAAACCATCGGCAAATGCCGCCGCGATCAAGGCCTTTGTGGTTAACCGCATCGGGGATTTCGGCTTTGCCTTGGGCATTTTCGGCTTGTTCCTGATGACTGACAGCATCAATTTTGACGTGATTTTTGCGGCAACACCGGAATTGGCCGAACGCTCGATCGGTTTCTTGTGGCGCGACTGGAATGCGGCGAACCTGTTGGCGGTTTTGTTGTTCATTGGTGCCATGGGCAAATCGGCCCAGTTGTTTTTACACACCTGGCTGCCCGACGCGATGGAAGGCCCGACACCGGTGTCGGCCCTGATCCACGCGGCCACCATGGTGACCGCCGGGGTCTTCCTTGTCGCCCGCATGTCGCCCCTGTTTGAATATGCGCCCGAGGCAAAAACCTTTATCGTTTATATCGGGGCCAGCACGGCGTTTTTTGCGGCAACCGTGGCGTTGGTGCAAACCGACATCAAACGGGTGATCGCCTATTCAACCTGTTCCCAGCTTGGCTATATGTTCGTGGCCGCCGGTGTTGGGGTTTATTCGGTGGCGATGTTCCATTTGCTGACACACGCGTTTTTCAAGGCGCTGTTGTTTTTGGGCGCAGGCTCGGTCATCAATGCGATGCACCATGAACAAGACATGCAAAACTATGGCGCGTTGCGTAAAAAAATCCCCTATACGTTTTGGGCAATGATGATGGGCACTTTGGCCATCACCGGTGTCGGTATTCCGCTGACAACGCTTGGGTTTGCGGGTTTCCTGTCCAAAGACGCGATCATCGAAAGCGCGTTTGGCGCGCAGACAGTGGCGGGTAATTTTGCCTTCGTCATGTTGGTTGTGGCGGCGATGATGACCAGTTTTTACAGCTGGCGTTTGATGTTCCTGACGTTCTACGGCAAGCCGCGCGGCAACAAGCACACCCATGAACATGCCCACGAAAGCCCGGCGGTGATGCTGGTGCCCTTGGGTGTGCTGTCACTGGGCGCAGTTTTTGCCGGCATGGTATTTGTCGGGCCGTTTTTTGGCGAATATGAGCAGGTCAACAAATTCTATGGTATCGGCGAGGAAAAGCAGGCGTTGATGCAGCCATTGGCCATTGGTGCCGCTTATGCGGCGGTTGACAGCGAGGAAGGCGAAGCCAAATCCAAATCCGGCAGCAGCCATGATCTGGGCGAGGGCGAACCGATGGAGGTTTTGCCCGGCAACGGCGCGATTTTCACCCATCCTGACAACCACGTCATGACCAATGCCCACGCGGCACCAAAATGGGTAAAAGTCAGCCCGTTTGTGGCGATGATTTTGGGTTTTGCACTGGCTTGGCTGATGTATATCAAAAAACCGCATTTGCCGGCACAACTGGCGGCAAATCAACGGCCCTTGTATCTGTTCTTGTTGAACAAATGGTATTTTGACGAAATCTACGACGCGATCTTTGTCAATCCGACAAAACGCTTGGGGACTTTCTTGTGGAAACGCGGTGATGGCACGGTGATTGACGGCATGCTGAACGGCGTGGCCTTAAAAGCGGTGCCTTACCTGACAAATTGGGCAAAACGCATGCAATCGGGTTATCTGTTTACTTACGCATTCTGGATGGTTCTGGGCATTGTCGGACTGATCACATGGATGTCGATCGGCGGAGGAGCAAACTAATGGAATTTCTTCTGTCGATTATCGTCTTTTTGCCTGCGGTTGCGGCGGCCATATTGGCGTTGTTTTTGCGGGGTGATGACAAATTTGCCCGTCTGAATGCCAAGCGTGTTGCCTTGGCGGCCACGTCGGTGACGTTTCTGGCCTCGATCGGGCTGCTGGCGGATTTTGACCCCAGCAACACCGATTTCCAATTCGTGGAACAGGCCGCATGGATTGGCGGGCTGACCTATAAGTTGGGTGTTGACGGGATCAGCATACTGTTTGTGATGCTGACCACCTTCCTGATGCCGATTGTGATCCTGTCGTGTTGGAACGTGGATAGCCGGGTCAAGGATTACATGATCGCCTTTCTGATTTTGGAAACCCTGATGCTGGGCGTGTTCACCGCATTGGATTTGATCCTGTTCTATCTGTTCTTTGAAGCGGGCCTGATCCCGATGTTCCTGATCATCGGCATCTGGGGCGGCAAGGATCGCGTTTATGCCAGCTTCAAGTTTTTCCTTTATACGCTGCTTGGCTCGGTTTTGATGCTGATCGCGATGATCGCGATGTATGTGGAAGCGGGCACAACCGATATTCCCACGCTGATGTCGTTTACCTTTGGCTCTGAAAACTTCAGCCTGTTGGGCATTCAGATCATCGGCGGTGCGCAAACCCTGATGTGGATTGCGTTTTTTGCCAGCTTTGCGGTGAAAATGCCGATGTGGCCGATGCACACATGGCTGCCCGATGCCCACGTTCAGGCCCCGACGGGGGGGTCTGTGGTGCTGGCGGCGATCCTGTTGAAAATGGGCGGTTACGGATTTTTGCGGTTCAGCCTGCCGATGTTCCCGGTGGGGTCTGACGTGATGGCACCGCTGGTTTTGTGGTTGTCGGCGATTGCGATCGTTTATGCGTCATTGGTTGCCCTGATGCAGGAAGACATGAAAAAGCTGATTGCCTATTCATCGGTTGCCCACATGGGTTTCGTGACCATGGGGATTTTCACCTTTAACCAACAGGGCCTTGACGGCGCGATCTTTCAGATGATCAGCCACGGGTTTATTTCCAGCGCCTTGTTCCTGTGTGTCGGGGTTATTTATGACCGGATGCATACCCGCGACATTGCCGCCTATGGGGGGCTGGTGAACCGGATGCCTGCCTATGCGCTGGTATTTATGTTCTTTACCATGGCCAACGTCGGCTTGCCCGGTACCTCGGGTTTTGTCGGGGAATTCCTGACATTGGTGGGAATTTTCCAAGTGAACACCTGGGTGGCCGCGATTGCCACATCGGGCGTTATTCTGTCAGCGGCCTATGCGCTGTGGCTGTATCGTCGTGTGGTGATGGGTGATCTGATCAAAGAAAGCCTGAAATCCATCAGCGACATGACCAAGATGGAACGCGCGATCTTTGCGCCGCTTGTCGCCATGACATTGTTGTTGGGTGTGTACCCATCGCTTGTCACCGACATCATTGGCCCCTCGGTCGAGGTGCTTGTTGAAAACTATCGTGCTGTCGTGCCGGATGTTTCCGCCATGGCCCAGCCTGTAACCCATTAAGGAGCGGCACAGATGATTACCGCCGATCTTAACACTGTTCTGCCCGAAGTTATCCTGGCCGTTTACGCCATGGCCGCGTTGATGTTCGCGGTTTACACGCGCAAAGATGCCACAGCACCATTGCTGGTGTGGACCACGGCAATTTTGATGGCCGTGCTGGCCTTTTGGATCGGCACTTCGGGCGCAGGCACAACAACCGCCTTTGACGGGGCCTTTGTGGATGATGGGTTTGCGCGTTTCGCCAAAGTGGTGATTTTGCTGTCGGCGGCGGCTGTTTTGGTGATGGGGCAGGAATATCTGGCCCATCGCGCCCTGTTGAAATTTGAATATCCGATCCTGATCGCGCTGGCGACGGTGGGGATGATGATGATGGTGTCGGCGGGCGATCTGATGTCGCTGTATATGGGGCTGGAGCTGCAATCGCTGGCGCTTTATGTTGTGGCATCGCTGAACCGCGACAGCGTGCGTTCCACCGAGGCCGGGTTGAAATATTTCGTACTGGGTGCCTTGTCGTCCGGTTTGCTGCTTTATGGCGCGTCGCTGGTTTACGGTTTTTCCGGTACCACGAATTTCGGTGGCATTCTAAGCACGCTTCAGGATGGCGATATGCCGTTGGGTATGCTGTTCGGCTTGGTGTTTTTGTTCGCGGGCCTTGCGTTCAAAGTATCGGCCGCCCCGTTTCACATGTGGACACCGGATGTTTACGAAGGCTCGCCCACGCCGGTGACGGCGTTTTTCGCCACCGCGCCAAAAATGGCGGCGATGGGCCTGTTTGCCCGTGTGGCCTATGATGCCTTTGGCACGGTGACGGCGGACTGGACCCAGATCGTGGCACTGTTGTCGGTGGTATCGATGTTCCTTGGGGCCATCGCGGCCATTGGCCAGACCAATATCAAACGCCTGATGGCCTATTCTTCGATCGCGCATATGGGTTTTGCCCTGATGGGCCTTGCGGCGGGCACCGTGGTTGGCGTGCAGGCGATGCTGATTTATATGGCGATTTACGTGACGATGAATATCGGCACCTTTGCCTTTATCCTGTCGATGGAACGCGATGGGCAGGCGGTCGATAATATTTCGGCGCTGAACCAATATTCCAAGGCCGAACCGCTAAAGGCCTTGGCGATGCTGGTTTTGCTGTTTTCACTGGCGGGCATTCCGCCGATGGTCGGCTTTTTTGGTAAATTCTGGGTGCTGAAGGCGGCGGTGGATGCCAATTTGGCATGGCTGGCGGTGGCCGGTGTGGTCGCCTCTGTAATTGGCGCGTTTTATTACCTGCGCATCGTTTTTTACATGTACTTCGGGTCCGAAACAGAGCCGCTGGACAATAAAATGTCGCTGGTCAACTGGGTGGCACTGATGGGCGCGGCGGCGGTGATGTTGCTGGGTGTCGTGAACTTGTTTGGCGTCGAAAATCTGGCGGCAGTGGCGGCCGGAACACTTGTCAACTAGCTGGCCAAGCGGGGTAGGGCGCATCGTCCTGCCCGAAGTTGACAGCACCAATGCCGAGGCTGCCCGTATCGCGGCCTCGCAAGCTGGCCCAACCTGGATATTAGCGATCAGGCAAACCGCCGCGCGCGGGCGTCGCGGGCGGGCTTGGGCACATCCTGAGGGAAATTTTTCCGCCACATTGCTGATGCAACCCCGCGAAGCCCCCGATCAGGTGGCGCTGCGGTCGTTTGTTGCCAGTCTTGCGCTCTTTGATGCCTTTGTGGCTGTTACCGGGCGGCGCGATGGGTTGGCGCTAAAGTGGCCCAACGATGTTTTGTTGCAGGGCGGCAAAGTGGCGGGCATTTTATTGGAAAGCGTCGGCGTCGGGGCAGGGGTCAACCATCTGGCCATCGGCATCGGCGTGAACCTGCTGAACACGCCCGCAGCGCAAGCTTTGGAACAAAACGCCACGGCGCCGGTTTCCTTGGCCGCAGCCACAGGTATCGACGTAACCCCCGAAGAATTCCTTGACGTTCTTGCCACCAGTTTTGCCAAATGGGAGGCACAGTTCACCACTTTCGGGTTTGAGCCGATCCGCACCGCGTGGCTGTCACGGGCAGCGCGGCTTGGCGAACGGATATGCGCACGCACAACACGCGACACCTTTGAGGGCACCTTTGAAACGGTGGACGCACAGGGCGCACTTGTTTTATTAACCGCCCATGGCAGGGTGATGATCCCTGCGGGCGACGTCTTTTTCTGAAAGGGGCACCCCATGCTCTTGGCCATCGATTGCGGCAATACAAACACGGTTTTCTCGATCTGGGACGGCACGAAATTTCTGGCCACATGGCGGGCCAGTACGGAATGGCAACGCACTTCGGATCAGTATTATGTCTGGATGTCGTCGCTGATGCAGCTGCATGATCTTGAGGTGACCATCGACGAGGTGATCATTTCATCGACCGTGCCGCGGGTGGTGTATAACTTGCGGGTGCTGTGCAACCGCTATTTCAACTGTCGCCCTTTGGTAGTGGGAAAACCCGAATGCAAATTACCGGTCGAAGTGCGCGTTGACGCGGAAACCCAAGTGGGGCCGGATCGGCTGGTGAACACTGTGGCGGGCTATGACCTGTTTGGCGGTGATCTGATCGTTGTGGATTTTGGCACCGCGACCACCTTTGATGTGGTGGCCGAAGACGGGGCCTATATTGGCGGGGTGATTGCGCCCGGTGTGAACCTGTCGCTTGAGGCGCTGCATCAGGCCGCCGCCGCGTTACCGCATGTGGATGTCACCATTCCGGACCATGTTATCGGCACCAATACGGTGGCCTGTATGCAGTCGGGTGTGTTTTGGGGCTATGTCGGGCTGGTTAACGGCATTGTCAGCAAGATCAAGGAAGAGAGGGGGCGCAAAATGCAGGTAATTTCGACCGGAGGCCTTGCACCTTTGTTCCAACAAGGTCATGCGATGTTTGACCATCTGAAAGAAGATTTGACGATGCATGGCCTGACGGTCATCAGCGCGTATAACAAGGCAGTATAATGAAAAATGAACGGTTGATTTACCTACCCTTGGGTGGGGCGGGTGAAATTGGGATGAACGCCTATGTCTATGGCTATGGCAAGCCGGGCAAAGAACGGTTTATCCTTGTCGACATCGGCGTGACTTTCCCCGATATGGACACATCACCCGGCGTTGATTTGATTTTCCCCGACATGAGCTGGCTGGAAAAAAACGCCAACCGGCTTGAGGCGATCTTTATCACCCATGCCCATGAGGATCACATTGGTGCCATCGGCCATACGTTCAACAAATTCCACACGCCGATTTACACGCGCCAATTCACCGGTGCCATCGCGCGGCGCAAGCTGGCGGAACACGGCATTGGGGCCGAGGCCGTGACCATCATGGGGGCATGGCCGGAAACCGTCACTGTTGGCCCGTTTGAGGTCGGCTTTATGCCGGTGCCCCATTCGATCCCCGAGGCGTCAGGCATGGTCATCGATACCCCAAAAGGGCGGATCGTGCATACCGGCGACTTTAAATTGGACGAAGAACCGGGCTTGGGCGAACCTTTTTCCGAGGCGGCATGGTCGGCAATTGCGGCGGGCGGCGTCAAAGCCTTGGTCTGTGATTCCACCAACATCTTTTCCCCCGAACCCGGCCGCTCCGAAGCCTCGATCGGCCCGGCGATCCAAGGCCTTGTTGCCAGTTGCACCGGCATGGTCGTGGCCACAACATTCGCCAGCAACATCGCCCGCGTGCGCACCCTTGCCAAGGCGGGTGTCGCGGCGGGGCGCAGTGTTGTTTTGCTGGGGCGCGCCATGGATCGCATGGTTTCAGCGGGGCTTGAAACCGGCGTGGTCACCGATTTTCCCGAGGTGATTTCAGCCGATGACGCCCGTGATTTACCGCGTGAAAACCTGATGTTACTGGTTACCGGGTCGCAAGGGGAACGCCGTGCCGCCAGCGCCCAACTTAGCCGTGGTAAATATCGCGGTCTAAAGGTGCGTGATGGCGATACCTTCTTGTTTTCCAGCAAAACCATTCCGGGCAACGAAAACGGCGTGGCGCGGATCATCAACGCCTATTCGGAAATGGGGGTCGATGTGATTGACGATTATGCCGGTCGCTATCATGTTTCGGGCCACGCCAACGGGCCGGATCTGGCGCGGGTGCATCAAATCATGAACCCTGAAATGGTGATCCCGATGCACGGCGAACACCGCCATCTGCGCGCGCACGCGAAAATGGCGCAGGCCGCAGGTATTGCCAGCGTAATCGCGCCCAATGGGGCGATGGTCGATCTTAGCGGGGCTGCGCCGGAAATCGTTGAATATGTAGAGGCATCCCGCATCTATATCGACGGCAATCTGCATATCGGTGCCATGGACGGCGTGGTTCGGGATCGCATTCGCATGGCCCTGAACGGGGTCGTGGTTGTGGGCGTAATCATCGATGAAGAGGACGAGGTGACAGGCGACGCTTGGGCCGAGGTCAAGGGCTTGGCGGAAACCGGTAAAAGCCGCGCGCCTTTGGTCGAGGAAATCGAGGACGCGGTCAACGATACCCTCAGCCGCGCCAAACGCCGCGTGATCAGTGATGATGACGCCATTGAGGAAGAAGTGCGCCGTTCCGTGCGCAAGATTTGCAACGATGAAATAGGCAAAAAACCCGAGGTCATCGTGCTGGTCAGCCGGATGGTTGCCGCTTAATGCCTTGATTTTTTCGCGATTTATGCGCTGACTTGGTAAATTACCGATCGGTCGGGGCCTCTGGCCGTATAAAAAGGGAAAAATATGTCTGAACTTGTGGTTACCTATAATACTGTGGTTTTGGCGCTGGCGGTTTTGACGTTGGTGCTGGTGGTGCAAAGCTTTATTTCGGGTTTGGTGAAAAACGGCATTAAGGGGCAGCCTGCCGGGGTTGCGGTTGCTGGTGACATCAGTGATCAAACATTTCGCATCGCGCGCGTGCATCTGAATGGCGTTGAAAACTTTTCCGCGCTTTTTGCCGCCACGCTGTTGGCGATGATGGTCGGGGTTGGTGTTCAGGTGCTGACATGGCTGGTTCTAATCGCCGTTGGATTGCGGATTATCTATTGGCCAATCTACGTTTTTCGCATCGGCAAAGACGATGGCGGGCTGCGGTCCATCGTGCATGTTTTGGTTTTGGTATTGAATATTGCCATTGCGTTGATGGCGGTTTTGGCATTGATCTAAGCGTCCCGCCGTTAACCTGAGCCAGCAAGGATCACTTTTCGCGTTGAGCCGCAGGCGAAGGCAGCGAACAAGTTATACATGTTTAAGGCGGGACGCTCTAAAACGCTTTTCTGCCCCTTGGTCACAGCTTGGCAAAGGGGCAGAAATTCTTATTTCTCGTCGTCGTTGAGAATATCGATGGTCTCGACCGCGTCTGTTTGCGGCTCATCAGTCAGGTTCATCGCATCGTTTTCGTCAATCGCATCGGCATTATCGTCGATGTCGTTCGTGGTATTGCCGTCAGCATCGTGGCGCTCGCCAAAACTAAGCGCGATAAAGCTGGGCATATGTTCACCCATGCCTAAAACCCTGGGGCCGTGATCCTGTTGATTTTGCCGCCCGCCACGACCGCGGTTTTGCTGCTTGCGGTCGTTTTGTCTTGGATCGCGTGTTGTTTCGCGCTGTTTCTCACGGGCTGGGTCGCTGGCTTGGGTCTCTGCCGGCTCACTTTGTAGGGGCTGTTCAACCTTGGCTGGAATTGGCGCATCTTTCTGGTCTTGCTGGCGCTCGCCCCTCGGGGTTTGCTGCCGCTCGCCCCTTGGCTTGCGACGCTCACGGGGTTTGCGTTCCTCGCGGGGTTTTTCCTCGCTGGATTTGCCAGCAGAAGGGGCCGACCACGGGTTTTCGATGCGCGGAATTTTTGTTTTGACCAAATCCTCGACAGCAGCCAATTGTTTGCTGTCATTTGGCGTGGCGATGGTAACCGCCGTGCCGCTGCGCCCTGCACGACCCGTGCGGCCAATACGGTGAACGTAATCCTCGGCATGGCCGGGAACGTCAAAGTTGAAAACATGGCTGACGTTGGGAATATCCAGGCCGCGCGCCGCCACATCAGAGGCACATAAAAAGCGAATTTCGCCATCGCGAAACCCGTTCAGAACCTTGGTGCGGTGGGATTGGTCCAGATCACCGTGAATGGCTTCGGCATTATAGCCGTGCTTTTTCAAAGACTTGGCAACAACATCAACCTCGGTTTTGCGATTGCAGAAAATTATAGCGTTGGTGCATTTTTCAGCCTCGGATTCGATCATCGCCCGCAAGATATTGCGCTTGTCCTTGGCGGTGAAATCGCGGCGCTTGGGTTCGTGCCAGATCAACCCTTGGGTGATGGTTTCCGATGTTGTGGCGGCGCGCGCCACTTCAACTTTCACGGGGGCGGACAGAAATGTATTGGTTATGCGTTCAATTTCCGGGGCCATTGTGGCGGAAAAGAACAGGGTCTGGCGGGTGAATGGCGTCAAATTAAAGATGCGCTCAATATCGGGGATGAACCCCATATCCAGCATCCGGTCGGCCTCGTCCACCACCATGATCTGTACGCCCGTCAGCAACAGTTTGCCGCGCTCGACATGATCCAGAAGGCGCCCCGGTGTGGCGATCAGAACATCAACACCGCGATCAATCAGCTTGTCTTGTTCCTTGAACGAAACGCCGCCGATCAACAGGGCTTTGGTCAGTTTTGAATATTTGGAATAGGTATCAAAGTTTTCCGCAACCTGTGCGGCCAACTCCCGCGTCGGGGCCAAAACCAGCGATCGCGGCATCCGTGCCCGGGCGCGGCCTTTGGACAACAGCGTGATCATCGGCAGGGTAAAACTTGCGGTTTTACCGGTACCGGTCTGGGCAATGCCCAAGACATCTTTGCCCTCAAGCGCTGGCGGAATCGCGCCATCTTGGATCGGGGTGGGGGTTTCGTAGCCGGTTTCGACCACAGCTTTCAGGACCTTTGGGTCCAGTTTCAAGTCAGAAAAATTTGTCATTCGCGTCCATATTTGGGCGGATTTTCCCGCCGAATTGATGGGACGCTTTACCAACGCGCCCCGCGTCGTCAATCTGCCCTTATGGCAGATGTGGCGCGTTTATAGGAAAGCCGCGCGAGGGTCAAGAAAACAGGGCGTTAGCGGTGAAACCGCCGGGGAATGTGGCTGCTGCGTGCCAATTTTACCCGCTAGCGGCGGGCGGCGATCGCCGCAAGGATACTTTTTATCGCGGCGGGCGATGTGGTGGCAATATTGTGGTTTAGCCCGCGTCGCGGCCCAAAGGCGGAAACATCAACAATTTCAATGCCTCGCGCCGATAGTTCGCGGCTTTGTGTCAGGGATCCGAGCCGCTTGGCGCGACCGGTGACAAAGGCAGACAGGCGCAGAACCTTGTCCTGTGTGGCGGTATAGATTTGAAACGGTTTGGGCAATGTGCCGATGCGGTCAAGCTGTGAGATGAAAACATCCTGATCAATATCGGGCGACATCAATACCACGCCGCTGATCCAGTTTGACAGGGGGCGCGCGCCTGAAATCGCCATTTGGCGCATCGCCTCCATCGCCAGAAACGAGCCAACGGAATGGCCGACGATGATGACTTTGCGCCCGGTTTGGCGGCGAATATCGCGGATCAGGGTTTCCAACCCGTCGCGGGCATAAATCGCGCTGTCACGGTCATAAATGTACCCGCGCGCCTCGCCTGCCGAGGGCCAGGAAAACAGCACCGCGGGCATCGGCACGTTGAAATCCTGGGTGATCTGGGCAAGGCGAAACTTGGCCTCGACCTGATCGATGTTATAGCCATGAATAAACACCAAAATATTCGACTTGTCAGGGGTGTCTGATTGGGAAACTGCCCGCAAAAATTGTGTTTTATCGGCAAATACCGCGCCGTCGACGGCGACAAAATTACGTCGCGTGTCATTGGGATCACCCGAGGTTTCGATTTGCCCGATACGGTGATTTGGCGGGATCGAAATGTCACTGCGCAAATAGCTGACGGTTGATTGCCGCTCTGCGCCAAAACTGTCGGTGCTGGAATTTTGTGACCGTTGCGTGGCGATAAATATCGGCTGTACAATCGTGCGGCCAGTTTGCGGGTTCAGATCACCGCCCTGAATGCCCGCACAGGCAGACAGGGCGAAGATAACCGGCAAAACGGCCAGAAGCCGCAGGAATTTACCCATGTTCGCCACTTGTATCAGGACATCATTTCCTTTGTCGCACTCAGGGAAAGTTCGGGATAATCACGTTCAATACGGTCGATATCCCATTGTAATCGTGTCATATACACAAGATCACCGTCATTGTCGTAACTGATGTGGCCCTTGTTGATGTTCACAAATTTATTCACCTCGACCTCGGGTCCGGTGATCCATCTGGCCGAGGTGAACTGACTGGGTTCAAACCGAACGGGCAACCCGTATTCGATCTCGATCCGGCTGGCCAAAACCTCAAATTGCAAGGCCCCTACCACGCCGACAACAAAACCAGACCCGATCATCGGCTTGAAAACCTTGGCCGCACCTTCTTCGGCAAACTGCATCAGCGCCTTTTCCAGATGCTTGGATTTCATCGGGTCACCTGCGCGAATGTTTTGCAACAATTCGGGGGCAAACGATGGAATGCCCGTCACCCGCAACACTTCGCCTTCGGTCAGGGCATCGCCAATGCGCAACTGGCCGTGGTTGGGAATGCCGATGATATCACCGGCCCACGCCTCTTCGGCCAATTCGCGGTCGGACGCCAGAAACAGCACCGGATTGGATATCGCCATGATCTTTTTGCTGCGCACATGGGTCAGTTTCATGCCGCGTTTGAAATGCCCCGAGGCAAGCCGCACAAAAGCCACCCGATCCCGGTGTTTGGGGTCCATATTGGCCTGAACTTTGAAAACAAAACCGGTAACTTTGGTCTCTTCGGGGGCGATTTTTCGCGGGTCGGCCGATTGTATCTGTGGTTCGGGGCCAAAATTGGCGATGCCGTTCATCAGTTCCTGAACGCCAAACGAATTGATCGCCGAGCCAAACCAAATCGGCGTCATCGTGCCTTGGGCCATGGCGACGGCATCCATTTTTGGCAGTAATTCACGCGCCATCGCCACCTCTTCGCGCAGGGTTTCCAGCGCAGCCGCAGGGATGTGATCGGCCAATTTCGGGTCGTCCAACCCGTCAATTTGAACGGATTCAGCCACTTTGTTGCGATCGGCGCGATCCATCAATTCAAGCCGATCGTTCAGCAAATCATAACAGCCCAAAAAATCACGACCCATGCCAATGGGCCAGCTGGCGGGGGTGACGTCGATGGCCAATGATTCTTGAATTTCGTCAATAATTTCAAATGTATCGCGGCTTTCACGATCCATCTTGTTACAAAATGTCAGGATCGGCAGATCGCGCATTCGGCACACTTCAAACAGCTTTTGGGTCTGGCTTTCCACGCCTTTGGCACCATCGATTACCATGACGGCGGCATCCACGGCGGTGAGCGTGCGGTAGGTATCCTCGGAAAAATCCGAGTGGCCCGGGGTATCCACCAGATTGAACCGAAAGGTTTTGAAATCAAACGACATCGCCGAGGCGGAAACCGAAATCCCGCGATCCTGTTCCATTTTCATAAAATCAGACCGGGTGCGCCGGGATTCACCCTTGGCACGCACCTGACCCGCCATTTGAATGGCCCCGCCATAGAGCAGAAATTTTTCGGTCAGGGTGGTTTTGCCGGCATCAGGGTGCGAAATAATAGCAAAGGTCCGCCGACGGGCAATTTCGGCGGGCAAATCGGGGCGATTGTGGTTTGTATCTAACATAGATTGCCCATAGCCGAGGGGGGCGACAAGGGCAAGATCGGCTGGCACGGCGCGTGGAAAAAGGGCGGCATTCAAGGCCCTGAAAAAGAACCGGCTCGCAACCTAGATGTGGAGTCTCATGAGGTTGTTCACATCCAAGCCTGATCGGCTGATGGGTGTTTTCCTATTTATCCCGGAATGTGGTCTGTGCCAATTGT
>Ga0316204_10001289_pt1 | contig 71489 bp, 60 predicted proteins | sample 6monrhotite_MG_2_FD_205661 | JGI IMG/M metagenome (GOLD analysis project Ga0316204, IMG submission 205661) | Microbial mat bacterial communities from mineral coupon in-situ incubated in ocean water Damariscotta River, Maine, United States -... | ecosystem: Environmental > Aquatic > Marine >...
GTCCCCTCGACCTTGACCTCGACCTCGACCTCGCTCAGGACCGGGCCGCCTCCCAGCTGGCGAAGTCGCGCCACGGCTGTCATTTCGAGGGAGTATTCCTCAGTCGCGACCCACCAGGAGGGGACGATCCAGTAGAGCCAGTTGATGACGTTGGGGATCCAGAGCCAGTTGTGTCCGTCGAAGCGGGTCTGGAAGTTCCTCAACTCGATGTCCAAGAGGAGGTCGTCGCGCGCCTGCCAGGCGTCGATTCGACGGGCTTGAGGGTCCTCGCCCTCAGCGACTCGGACCCTGGCGAAGCTCTGGCCGGCTTGGATCCACTCACTCAACTTGCGGCGCAGGACCTTGTAGTCGATCACTTCAGCGACGGAGTAGCGCTCCTCGTCCTTGGGGGTCGCGGCGACTTGAGCCTTGGTTCGCTCCTCGACTGCCAGTCCGACCTCGATCTCCGCGACGGCTAGGCGAAGCGGGGTCTGAATCGGTGGGGACTCAGGGAAGAGTCGCGAAGGGATCTTTGCGGGCTCAGGGATCGAGGCGCAGCCGGCTGAGAGAGTGAGCAGCAAGCTCAGCACCTGGGCGCGCTGCAGGGAGGGTCGACGTCGGGTCATTGAGGGACTTCCCGGACGAGGCGGAAACCGATCGCAGCCAGGGCTTCGGGTGGAGGCGTGGGGCCGGGGGTGCCCGTGGTCTGGAGGTTGGCGAAGTGCTCCGCGACGCGGGCCCCGAAGGCGAAGGCGGCGCCCTTGACCGCGGGGCGATCGTCGGGGAGCACGACCCACTCGGCGAGATTCCCTCCTAGGTCATGGACACCGAGGGGAGAGCTATCGGCGCTGTTGCTGCCGACGAGGCGAGCTTGGGAGAGGCGCGGGAGGTGCTCGGGGCGGAACTCGTCGCCCCAGGGGAAGCTCTGGAGGTTGCCCGTGGCGGGATCGTAGGCGCCGAGCACGCGCCACTCGCGCTCGCTAGGGAGCCTCCAGCGAGCCCCGGTCTTGCGGCTCAGCCAGGCGGCGTAGGCGCGAGCCTCCCAGAAGGTGATCCCTGCCACAGGCCGGTCGCGGTTGCCCGTGTCGCCGTAGCTCCCCTGGAGCCAGGTCCGTGGGCCGGGTTGGGGTGCGCCGGGGGTCGAGTCCACGAAGCGCCTCCGGAGCGGGAGCGCCTCTCGGTCCCAGAGCGCGTCGTCTTGGTATCCCTTGTCGTCAACGAAGGACTTGAACTCGCCGTTGCTGACCTCGAATCGGCCTGCGAAGAGGGGGCCGACCTCGAGCTCGGGGTGCTCGGGGAGGAGGACGACCTGCTTGGAGAGGGCGCGGTCCTCGAGCCAGAGTGCCCGAAGCGTCGCCTCGCGCTCGAGGAGGCGGTAGGTCTCGGGCTGGTCCTTGAGCTGATCCGCCACCCGTCGCAGCTCTTGGACCGCTGCCGAGCGACGCTCCGGCTCACGCCAGGAGCGCCAGGCGGCGGTCTGGGCGGAGCGGCGCAGGGCCACGGCGCAACGCGAGATCAGGTCGTCTGCGGCGCGGGGGTCGAGGGGTGCCTTGAGGAACACCTTCGCCTTGCGCGCTTGGGTGAGGGCCTCGGCGAACTGACCCCCCTCGAAGAAGGTCCTCCCCTTCGTGAGAATGGCTTGTCCTGCCTCGCGGCAGCGCGCCTGGACGAGGCGTTCTTCGTCTTGGAGCACCTCGTCCCGAACGCCGCGCCGCCGCGCCTGCGAGAGACGCTCACGGGCGACGCGCCATTGGGAGCGCTGGATCGCGTTTCGCGCCTCCTCGAGCTCTTCCAGCCCGTTGCTGCGACGCTCGACGTCAGCCCGGAGCTTGGCGAGGGGTTCGAGCCGCTCGCGCGCAGCGTTGAGTTTGCTGGCTTCTTGGATCCAGAAGCGCGCCAACCCGACCTGATCTTGAGCGAGCGCTTCTCCGGCCAGGCCCAAGCAGAGCTCGAGCTTGCTCAGCGCGAGCTCTGCTCCGAGGGCTCCTCGCGACTCGGGGACGAGGACTAGGGCGTCGCTCAGGGCTGAGAACGCGAGCAGGCGGTCCTTGGCGGCGCGGGCCTTCTTCAAGAGCTCGCGAGCGCGGTTCTCGTTCCGGCCTTGAAGCTCCGCTTCGGCCTTCTTGCGCTCCCGCTCGGCCTCTTCGAGGAGGCGTTGCTGCGAGAGGGCTTGCTGTTCCTTGAGGTTGGCCTCGGCGACGTCTCGGCGGCGCTTCTCCTCCGCGATCTTGAGTTCGCTCGCGCGGCGCTCGCGCTCGCGCTCGAGGGCGGCCTCTTGGCGGATGTGATCCTGCTGGCGCTCGTGGGCGATCGCGGCCATGTCGCGCTCGACGATCACGAGCGGGTTGCCGGGGTCGAAGCCCAGGACCTCGGTGAAGGCTTGGGCTCGCCGCTCGAGAGGCTCGAGGCGCGCCTCGGCTAGTCGCAGGGCGACTTCTCGGTCGTGCTCGGCGCGCTCAAAGGCGTTCCAGGTCACCGCCGCCGAGACCATGAGCGAGGCCGCCACGAAGACCGAGGCAGCGATCGGGTGGCGGCGAATCAGCTTTCGGGCTCGATAGGGAATGCTCGCCGGGCGGGCCAGGATCGGCTCGTTGTTGAGGAAGCGCTGGAGGTCTTGAGCTAGCTCGAGAGCGCTCTGGTAGCGACGCTCGCGTTCCTTGGAGATCGCCTTGGCGACGATCGCCTCCAACTCCTTGTTCTCCGCCGAGGACATGTAGAGGGGGGGCGGGTCTTCGTTTTGGATCGCGAGCACGATGTTCGCGGCCCCGCGGACGCCGTGATAGGGGGGCCGTCCTTCATTGAGCAGCTGATAGAGGATCGCGCCCAAGGCGTAGACGTCGGAGCGGGTGTCGATCTCCTCGACCTTGCCCAGGGCCTGCTCGGGGGGCATGTAGTGGGGCGTGCCGAGGACCTCGCCGTCGACCGTCCAGGAGGCGTCGGAGTCGAGGTCGACGCTCATCTTCTTGGCGATTCCGAAGTCGATGATTCGGGGCTCGGCGGAGAGGTCGACCAAGACGTTGTCTGGCTTGAGGTCGCGGTGAATGATGCCCCGGAGGTGGAAGTGGTGGACGGCGTCCGCTACCCGCCTGAGCATGTCGGCGATTTGTCGCGGGGTGACGGATTTATCCTCGACCCACTTGTCGAGAACCTGGCCCTCGACGTAGTCCATTGTGTAGTAGGGGTAGCCGCCGACCTCGCTGATCTGGTGGATCTTGACGATGTTCTCGTGATGGAGGGCGGCTGCGGCCTCGGCCTCGATCAGGAATCGGCGCCGACTGGAGCGGCTGGCGAGCGCGCCGCCTCGCATGACCTTGAGGGCCACGACGCGGTTCAAGTTCAGGTCTCGCGCCTTGAACACCACGCCCATTCCGCCCTCGGCGATTCGGGTCATGAGCTCGTAGCCAGCGAACTGGCCGCCCGCGCCGGGGAAGCCGGCGAAGCTCTCGGCGGTGCCGTCACGGGAGTAGGTGGAGGTCCCCGTCAGGATCGACTCGCGCTCAGAGGCGCTGGAGGCGAGGCGGCTCGTCGAGCGTTGGCTGGTGCTGCCACCGCTGCCACTGCTGCCAGCGCTGACGCTGCTGACAGAGCGGGACCTGGCCTGGCTGCTGTCCGCGGGGTGTTCGAACTCGCCGCAGGAAATGCAGGCTTCCTCGTCGGGGTGGCCCTCCGGTTGGATCATGAGGCAGTGGCCGCAGACCGGGAGGGGGCGTATCTGGAGGCGGGCTGCCTTGAGCGCTTCGCGCGGGACGATCGACTGCTGACGGAGGTGCTCGACGAAGAGGACGTTTCGCTCCGCTGCAGCCTTGGCAGCGCGGCGGAGGGCGAATTCGCTGATTTCACCCTCGGCGCTCAGGGCCTTGGTCAAGGCGCAGTCTTGGAGAAGGCGGCGAGAGGACTCCTTGAGGAGGACCAGACGGGCGACCCGTGATCTAACTGGGACCGGAGGGACCTCTGAGGGAGAGGGCTCACCGCCGGTCGCTGACCCGTCGCCGTCGTCCCCGAGGGACGCTCGGACCTTCGCCAGGAAATCCTCCGAGACAAGCCCCTCCTCGTCATGCTCCAGACGAGCTGGAATTGCTTCAGAGCGCTCGGAGCTGAGGGTCGCCTTGTCGTTGGGAGCGGCGTCTTGCTCTGGGCGCTCTGGGGCGAGCGTGGCGCCCTCTCCGGGAGCCGGAGGGCCAGGGCGCTCCGGAGCGAGGGTCGCGCCGTCCTCGGGAGTTGGAGGGCCTGGGCGCTCAGGAGCTAGGGTCGCGTTCTCCTCGGGCGCGAGGCCTCGGCCCGCGCGCTCCGGCGCAAGCGTCTGGGCGTCCTCGGGGGGAGCGTCCCGCTCGGGAGCCAAGGTCTGCCCCTCATGACTCAGGCGATCCCGGCCAGGGCGCTCGGGGGCCAAGGTCTGGTCGCCCGAGGGGTCTCGCTCGGCGGAGAGTGTCCCCTCGTCTTCGTGCTCTCGCTCGGGCGAGATCGTGTCGGCGTCGCTGGCCTCGGCCTCGCTGGCTTCGGCGTCGAGGGGAAAGGCTGGCTGGACCTCACGCTCAGGCGCGAGGGTCGAGCCTTCGTCGCCTTCGAGGAGCACTGAGGCTGAGCCGTCCGCGACTTGGCCGGCCAAGGTGCTGGCCTCGTCCGACGAGGTGGCGAGGGTGTCCCCGCTGTCCGTGGGCGTGGCCAAGGTCCCCTCGCGCTTGGAGCTCCCGACGGTCCTTGACCTGGCGTCGTTGGGCCGCCCGGCCTCGTAGAGTTCTTCAAGGGCTGCGCAGATCTCGGTCGTCAGCGGGCCGCCGTGCCGCAGGGCACGGAACACCCCTTCGTGGTCGCTCGGATCGCTCACGAAGAGGTCCTCCATCTGGAGGACTTGCGTCGAGATCCCTAGCTGCAAGATTCGTGTGGCGCGGGTGGACTGCACGGCGTAAGCATATCCGCCTGGCTGGCACGAAGCCCGCCAATAGCGCGATTTAGAGGGAGACGAGGAGTAATCATCTCGACTTGGGGAAGTCAAACTTGTCAGGAGAGGGGCGGGCCAGGATGGGACTCGCTACACTGCCCCCGTGACCAACTCTGCAAGTCGCAATGACCTTCAGGCCGGCGATCGCTTCGCGATCCAGAGCCGGCGCGGGTCTCGCTACCAAATGACCTTCCTGGCCTTTGGGCCTGAGGACGCCGGTTGGTATGTGCGGTTGGTAGATGGACGCCTCGCGCGCCTCGACCCTGGTCGACTGGATTGGTCGAGCCGAGAGCCCCTCGGGTCTGACTCAGACTCGCTCTTGAGCGTGGGCGACCTCGTTCAGATCCGCGCGGTCGGCGAGACGCTCCGCGGGCGTCTCCTAGAGCGCAACGCAGACTCGCTGACCGTGGCGACTAAGGACGGGGTCAAACGCACCCTCCCACGCCACGAGTTGGCCAAGCTTTGGATCCTGTTCCGCGCATCCGACCTCAAGCGAGCCGACGCCGTGATCCTCCGCAGCCGCTCGGGAAACGAATACGAGGGGACCTTTCAGTCCATAGACGAGAGCGGCTTGATCGACCTCCGCTTGCCCTCCGGGGATCGGCTCAGCGTTCGCAAGAGCCGCCTGGACAAGGACGGGATCTTCGTCCTGATCCCGCTCGAGCCAGCGCAGCTCCCGTGACCAGCTCCTTCTTCACTCTGAACCTCGGCCAGTTCCTCCACGACGCGGGCCAGCTGACGGAGGCGGAGTTCGTAGCCGAGCATCCGGATCCCTGCCTCCTGGTAGAGCCCTTCACGGTCCAGGAGGAGGCTCACCTCGTGACAGCCATGGGCGAGCAGGGCGACGGGGACGTGCCCTTCGTGCTCGCGATCCGCAGTCGGCGAAGCGGAGCCCACGGCTACGGCGATCGAATCACCCTCGGGCGGACCGGAAACAACGACGTCGTGATCAAGTCGAGCGACATCTCGAAGATCCACGGCTTCTTCGTTCGCGAACAGGACAAAATGTCCTATGTAGACGCGCACTCGACCTATGGCTCGAAGGTCGGCGATCAAGAGGCGCGACCTGGGCAGACCCTCGCGCTGACGGACGGGATCAAGCTCGAGTTGGCGTCGATTCGGGCGACCTTCTTTACGCCCCGCGGGCTCTACGCCCACCTCAACAGCCTCTCCTAAGGGGGCTGCGGCCCAGCGGGTCGTGGTCAGCGCTCTTCGAGTTGCAGAGCTTGAACCGCAGAGGACGCGCGGAGCGCAGAGAGGTTTCCGCGGGAGCGGGCCCTCTCGCGAGTTGGGCGTCAGGGGGGCTGGGCGACTGCGGTCGAGCCAAGAGGGGACCCGCGATCCGCGGGTTCGTCATGCGCGGGCAAAGGGATCGATCACGCCTCGCTAACTAACCCTGGCTCCCGGCCAGGGTGCGCGGGGGGGGCGCATCGAGGCCGGGAGCCGGAGCTGTCCAGGGGGGTGGTGAATTGTCAGTCGGTGACCTCGATCTTGACGCGGTGGGGTTGGGCTTCGGGGCGCTTGGCGACCTCGACCGTCAGGACGCCGTGCTTGAAGCGGGCCTGGATCGCTTCGGGGTCCACGCCTCGAGGGAAGGCGAAGCTGCGCTCGAAGGTCCCGCCGCTGCGCTCGCGGAGGTGAGCCTGGGCCCCCTCGTCGAGGGTCGGGAGGATCTTCTCGCCCTTGAGTGTCAGGTTGCGACCTTCGAAGACGAGCTCGAGGGCGTCGGGGTCGAAGCCAGGGAGCTCGACCTGGATCAGGTAGGCGGTGTCGCTCTCGATCAGGTCTGTGAGCGGGCGGTAGCGGGTTGGGGCCTGCTCGCCGTTCGCGTTTTGGAACAGGTTTTGGACCAAGGTGTCGAGGGGATGCGTTGAGCTGAGTCGGTAGGCCATGGGATTCCTCCAGTTGTTTGGTGCCACGCGTCCTTTAATCAAGCCGCGTGCCAGTTGCGAGGCGCGCTCTGGTCCCCGAAAGTTCGAGGCTTAGAACAGTCGGCGGTCGCGACTCGGTCAGATTGACCATCCACGCCTGACAAGGAGCGCAGTCATGGCAGACCAGGTGTCCCTCGAACGAGTCCTGAGCGCAGTCCGCGAGCTCTGTCCTCCACGCTTCGCCCTCGAAGGCGACAAGACCGGCCTTCAAGTCGGACGTAGTGACCGCAAGATCCGTCGGGTCATGACGACTCTGGATCTGACCCTCGAGGTCGCGGAGGAAGCTCGCGACAAGGAAGTCGACCTCGTCGTCAGCCACCACGCCGTGATCTTCCGCGCGCTGAGGCACCTCCGGACTGACGACTTCAAGGTCCGGATCCTCGAGCTCCTCCTCAAGCACGAGATCGCGGTCTACGTCCCTCACACCGCGCTGGACGTCGTGGAAGGCGGAGGGAATGACGCCTTGGCGGTCGCCGTCGGCCTGGGAGAGACCCGCCCCTTGGATCGGAGCGGGGGAGACGCGGCCGTGCTCTTGACCCTCCTGGCTCCTGCTGATGTAGCGCAGGAGATCTCGGCGCTCTGCCAGGAGAGGGGAGCCACGCTCGAGCGCGAGGGAGAGCGGGTTCTGGCGACCCTGGACGCGCGGCGGGCGCGCTCGCTGGCCGCCGCGATCGAGAAGCGCTGGTCGATCACTCCCCACGTGCTGGCGCTGGAGTCGCACGGGACGAGCCGTGGAATCGGGCGCGTCGGCAAGCTGCCGGCGCCGACCTCGCTCCTGGCCCTGGCTGAGCGCCTCAAGGCTGAACTCGGGGCGCCGGGCGTGCGGCTCGTGGCGGCCGATCCCCAAGCAGAGGTCAGAAAGGTGGCCGTCCTCTGCGGCGACGGGCGGAGCTTCCTCAACGCAGCTTGCTTCGCAGGTGCCCAGGTCTATGTGACTGGGGACGTGGACCACCACACCGCCCTCGAGGCGCGCGCGCGAGGCTTGGCCTTGATCGACGTCGGGCACTGGGCCTCCGAGCGTCAAGTCGCGACTCTTCTCAGAGAGGGTCTCCAGGCCAAGCTCGCGGACGAGCCGGTCGAGATCCTCCAGAGCGAGGTCTCGACTCAGCCCTTCCTCTTCGTGTGAGCGCTCCGACTTCAGTCTCTAGGGTCCGGGTGGCAGAGCTCGCAGACGCCGAGCGCTTCCTGGAGATCTATGGGCCGGTGGTTCTCGAGACAGCGATCTCCTTTGAAGAGGCCGTCCCGAGCGCTGAAGAGATGCGCTCCCGAATTCGGCGGACCCTGAGCCGCCTTCCCTGGCTGACCCTGGTGGAGGAGCGGCCCGGAGGTGAGCGCATCCTCGGCTACGCCTGCGCGAGCCCCCACCGTGTCCGCGCCAGCTATCGCTGGTCGGTCGACGTTGGGATCTACCTGGGTCCGGAGGCTCGGGGACAGGGTCTTGGCAAGGCGCTCTACCGCGTGCTCTTGGAGGTCGTGCGCCAGCAGGGCTACCTGAACGCCTTCGGAGGGGTCGGCCTGCCGAACCCAGGCAGCGTCGCCTTGCACGAGTCCCTGGGCTTCGAGCGGATCGCGACTTACAGGGACGTGGGCTTCAAGCACGGGAGCTGGCACGACGTCGGCTGGTGGCAGCTCCAGCTGGCGCCCCTCCCCTCTGCTCCAGCTGAGCCCCGCGCCTTCCCAGAGCTCCTCCCTGAGCTCGGTCTTCCGAGAACGCTGATCGCTCCCTGACTTGCGGCGCGTGCAGCACTCCGGTCTGATCGGGGGACCTACTGAGGAGGTGCGGCCATGAAGCTGCGAGTCACGTACTGCGGACGCTGAAACTACTTGCCACAGGCGACCGGTCTGGTCGCCGAGCTCAAAGCGAAGTTTGGTGAGGCCTCGATCTCCGAGGAGTTGGTCGAAGGCGACAAGGGAATCTTCGACGTCGAGGTCGACGGGAACCTCGTGTTCTCCAAGGGGCAAGCCGGACGCTTCCCGACCTATCAGGAGGTCCCGATCGCGATCACGATGGCGGGCCTCGCCGAGTAGCCCTCCTTCGAGTTCGATCACGCGAGACGAGCCCGGCGACTCCCAGTCGCCGGGCTTGCCTCGTGTGTGGGCTCCCCGTGGTCGAGAAGAGCGAGTTTGTGTAGATTGCGTCCAGGTAACTCCGCGCCCTCGAGGACCTCATGAATCCTGCTCTGGTCTGGTTCCGCTCCGACCTTCGCGTTCGCGACAACACCTCCCTGGTGGAGGCCGCGGCCAAGGGGGAGGGGGTGATCGGCGTGTTCACGATCTGCCCCGAGCAGTGGCTGGAGCATGACTGGGCGCCGGTCAAGGTAGACCTCTTGCTCCGCTCGCTGCGGGCCCTCTCCGCGGCCCTCTCTGGACTCGGGATTCCGCTCAAGATCCTGGGGGTCCCTCGCTTTCGCGGCGTCCCTGCGGCCTTGGCGGCGCTCGCCGAAGCAGAGGGCTGCCCGGCGATCTACTTCTCGCGGGAATATGAGTGGAATGAGGCCCGAAGAGACGAGGCCGTGCGGCGGCGCTTCGAGTCCGAGGGTCGCGAGGTCCACGCCTGCGACGACTCGGTCATCCTGTGGCCAGGCTCGATCAAGACCCAGCAGGGCGGCGACTACACGGTGTTTACGCCCTTCAAGAGGAACTGGCTTCAGACCTTGGAAGAGCTCGGCGAGCCTGCGGTCCTGGAGGTCCCCCCGGTCCAGGCCAAGCTGGCCGTGGAGTCTGACCCCGTCCCCACCGAGATCGAGGGCTTCCAAGGCCTGACGCGGGAAGACCTCTATCCAGCGGGTGAGGAAGCGGTTCAGGCGCGCCTGGCGAGCTTCGCCGAGGCGCGAATCGGCGACTATGCGTCCGGGCGGGACTTCCCTGGCGAGCCCGGAACCTCGATCTTGAGTCCCTACCTGGCCTTGGGCGTGATCTCACCGCGCCAGTGCCTCGCTGCGGCGCGCGCGTGCGCGGGGGAGGGCTCAGAGGTCTGGGTCAGCGAGCTGATTTGGCGCGAGTTCTATCGCCACCTCTTGGTCGCTTTCCCCGACTTGAGCAAGGGGAAGAACTTCCGGCGCAAATACGACGCGCTCCCGTGGGAGGAGAACGAGTCAGCCTTCACGGCCTGGTGCGAGGGGCGCACGGGCTACCCCATTGTTGACGCTGGAATGCGTCAGCTGCGAGCCACGGGGTGGATGCACAACCGCGTTCGCATGATCGTGGCCATGTTCCTGACCAAGCACCTCCTCACCGATTGGCGGCGAGGGGAGCGCTTCTTCATGCAGCACCTCGTCGACGGTGACCTCGCCGCGAACAACGGCGGCTGGCAGTGGTCGGCGTCCACGGGAACCGACGCCCAGCCCTACTTTCGGGTCTTCAACCCCTGGCTCCAGTCCAAGCGCTACGACGCTAAGGGCGACTACATCTACGCCCACGTGCCGGAGCTCCGAGGCGTCCCAGCTCGAGCGCTCCATGACCCAGAGAAGCTCAGGCGAGCGCTAGACCAGCGGGAGAGCGATTACCCAGCGCCTGTGGTCGAGCACGCCGAGGCCCGGCTCCGAGCGATCGCGACTTTCAAAGAACTCTAAAAAGGGGCTGGCGCGCTCAAGATCGAAAAGCTATACATAAGCTATACACGACCTGGAGCAGCCATGACCCGTCGCGCACTTCCTATCCAAAACAGCCCCACCGAGCCCCAAGGCGAGCAGTCCGAGGAGCGTCCCCGGATCGGAACCTCGGCCTGCCTCCTCGGCCGACCGGTCCGCTACGACGGCGGAGGCAAGCGCGACCGCTACCTGACTGGGATCGTGGAGCAGTTCTTTGAGCTGGTCCCGGTCTGCCCCGAGGTCGAATCCGGCCTGGGGACCCCGCGCGAGACCCTGCGTCTCGTCGGCCAGGTTGGCGGCGAGGCGCCGGCTTTGATCTCGCGGAGCGGGATCGATCAGACGGAGCTCCTCCAAGAGACCTCCCGGCGCCTGATCGAGCGCTTGAGTGGGCAGGACCTCTCGGGCTTCGTGCTCAAGAGCGGTTCGCCGAGCTGCGGCATGGAGCGGGTTCGGGTCTACGACGCAAACGGCGTCCCCAGCAAGAGCGGCCGCGGGATCTTCGCCCGGGCTCTGATCGAGGCCTTTCCTTCCCTACCGGTCGAGGAGGAGGGTCGGCTCAACGACGCCGCGATTCGGGAGAACTTCTTCGCCCGCGTTCACGCTCACCGACGCGTGACGAACTTCTTTCGGACCAAGTGGACGGTGGGCTCTCTCTCGCGCTTTCACGCGCGTCAGAAGCTTCAGGTCTTGGCCCACGACCCCGCGCGCTATCGGCGCCTGGGGCGCTTGGTCGCGACCGCCAAGGGTCGCGATCGAGCTGAGGTCGCGGCGAACTACATCTCCATGCTGATGAGCGCTCTCCAGATCCACTCGACCCGCGGCCGTCACGCCAACGTCCTCCAGCACATGCTGGGCTACTTCTCCCAGGAGATCGACGAGAGCGAGCGCCACGAGCTGGTGGACCTCGTCGACGACTACCGGAATGGGCTGGTTCCCTTGGGCGTGCCAATGACGCTCTTGCGTCACCACCTCAGGCGCCGCGGGGTCGAATATCTCCTCCAGCAGACCTACCTCAGCCCCTACCGGCGCGAGCTCAAGCTCCGCGACGCGGTCTAGTCGCCGACGCTCGGCTCAGCGAGCTCGTCGTCTGGGGACCTAATCCTGGCCGGCGCCTCCCGAGGCGCAGCGCGGAGAGTTGGCCCGCGACGCGGGCAGGGTTCGGAGCGCCCGGCGCGAGAGGTAAGATCCCGCCTGTGCCGAAGCTCACGATCACTGACGCAGGCGTGCTGGCGGAGGGCCTCGATCGGGGCGCGCCGGCCCGCGTTGCCGCCGCCCTCAGGGCCAGGGGAGTCCCCGGAGTCGGCCTCTTGCACAGCGCTCGCGGAACGGGGGAGGCGGGCCTCCCTGGCGCCCCCGGCCGACTCGGAGCGCTCGGGCGCTACTCCTTCGTCGCCGCGCGCCCCATGGCGGTGGCGCGAGCGGAGCCCGGCTCCGACTTGGTCCTGGTCGAGGGGCCTCCTGAATGGAGCCCCGCGCCGAACCAGGACCCGCTGGCTGCCGCTGCGGCGCTTCTCCAGCAGGCTGGACGCGACGTGCCGTCAAGCGCGCTGCCCTTCGCCGGAGGGGGCCTCCTGACGCTCTCCTACGACCTCGGCCGCCGCTACGAAGAGGTCCCCGAGCGCGCGCTGGCTGAGGACAGCCCTCCCGACCTGCACCTGGCCGTCTATCGACGCGTTGTCTGCTTCGACCACCTGGAGGGGACCGCAACCCTGACGGGTCCCGGCCCAGGGCTCAAGGCCGAGGAGGTCTTGGCCGCCTTGGCGGAGCTGAGCGTGACGCCCTCAGAGAAGTCACCGAGTGACGCGTCTGACCCCGAGCTGGGCTCGAGGAGCGAGAGCCTCGACGCCTCGGCCTACCGAGCCGCGGTCGCCGAGGCTCAAGAGCGGATCCTGCGCGGCGACCTCTTCGAGGTGAACCTGAGCCGACGGCACGTGCTCGAGGGCGTCGACCCCGAGCGGCTGGCGGCGGCGTTGCCGCGGCTGGCGGCCGCGGCCTACATGGCGGACCTCGACCTCGGCGATCGGCGCCTGCTCTCGGCCTCGCCGGAGCGCTTCCTGCGCCTCGACGCCCAGGGTCGGATCGAGTCCTGGCCGATCAAGGGGACCCGCGCGCGCTATGCCGACCCGGGTCAGGACGCTGCGGCGGCCAGCGAGCTCATGGAGAGCGACAAGGACGCGGCCGAGCTGGCCATGATCACTGACCTCGTTCGCAACGACCTCGGGCGGGTGGCTCGCCCCGGGAGCGTGCGGGTCGTGGCGCCGCGTCTCCTCCAGTCTTGGCCGACGGTGCACCACACCCTCTCGGTCGTGGCGGCGGAGCTGGCGCCGGGGCGAACCTGGGACGAGCTCGTTCGAGCGGCCTTCCCGCCCGGGTCGGTGACTGGCGCGCCCAAGGTCGAGGCCATGCAGGTGATCGAGGCTCTGGAGCCGGTTCGGCGGGGGCTCTATTGCGGGGCCTTCGGCTGGGTCGGCTTCGACGGAGCTCTGGACCTGGCGGTCGCGATTCGGATCGCCGAGGTCAAGGAAGGCCGAGCGCGGATTCACGCCGGCGGAGCGATCCTCCTCGACTCGGACCCCCAGGAGGAGGAGCTCGAGGCCCGGACCAAGGCCCGCGCGCTCCTCAAGGCGGCGGCGGAGGCTCGGGCATGAGCGCCGCTTCCCTCGAGGTTCGTCAGTTCGATCCCAGCGAAGCCGCCCTCTGGGCCGAGCTGCGAACGCGCCTTTGGCCAGGGGCGGAGCCTGGCGAGCTGGAGCGAGTCCAAGGCCTCATGACCTACCTCGGCTGGGGAGCCTGGCTGGAAGGCCAGGCCGTCGGCTTCGCAGAGCTCTCGCTGCGGCCCTTCGCCAACGGTTGCCAAGGGAACCCCGTCCCCTTCCTGGAGGGGGTCTGGGTCGACCCCGCTCAGCGACGAGGGCGGGTCGGTGCCGAGCTGCTGGCGGCCTGCGAAGGCTGGGCCCTAGACGCGGGCTACGCCGAGCTGGGCTCCGACGCCGAGCTGGACAACGCCGTCTCGCTTCAGGCGCATGCGGCGTGGGGCTTCGAAGAGACCGAGCGCGTGGTCTGTCTGCGTAAGGCCTTGGCCTAATGGAGCGGATCGCGATCCTGTCTGACGTTCACGCCAACCTCCCTGCCCTGGAGGCGGTCCTCAGGGACATAGAGAACCGGCGGGTCAAGAAGATCTACTGCTTGGGCGACCTGATCGGCTACGGGCCGAACCCGCGGGAGGTGATCGATATCGCTGAGAAGCGCTTCGAGTTCGTGCTGATGGGGAATCACGACGAGGCTGTGAGCAGCAAGATCCCCCGCCGCTTCAAGCGCGTCGCCGCCAAGGCCGCGTTTTGGACTCGCCGCAAGGTCAAGCCCGGCAAGACTCCGGGCGTCCGCGAGGCCCGCCGCCGCTGGAAATACCTCAAGCAGTTCCCCTACACCGAGGGCCTCGGGCCCTGGGTCATGGCCCACGGCTCTCTGGACTCGAACCTCGACTACATCCACGACAAGGTCGGGGCCCTCGAGGTCTTCGACGGTATGAACAACAGCCGGATCTGCTTCCTCGGCCACACCCACGTGCCTGGGATCTTCCTCCTCGGCAAGGCCGGCGACGACGTCCACTACATTGAACCCGAGGACGGCAAGCGCTACTCGGTCACGGGCCGGAGAGCGATCATCAACGTCGGCTCGGTCGGTCAGCCTCGCGACGGTGATCCTCGGGCCTGCTGGGTCTTGGCCCGCGAAGACGGCTCCTTCAGCTTCAGACGGGTCCCCTATGACATAGAGCGGACCGCCGAGGGGATCTACCGCTCCCGCGGACTGCCCAACACCTTGGGAGATCGACTCTTCGACGGCGAGTAGCCGGGGATTGACGGCCCCAGTCATCGCCATATACTTCCTCCACCACACGCTCAGGTGGCGGAATTGGCAGACGCGCTAGGTTCAGGTCCTAGTTCTCTTCGGGGAGTGGAGGTTCGAATCCTCTCCTGAGTATCCTGCGAAAGCAGACGTTAGAAGCCCCGGTCATTGACCGGGGCTTCTTGCGTTCCGGGCTGCGGACGAGTTGCGGACGGGACGGAGCTTCAGGGTGAGGTGATCTGCTTCAAGGCCTGAGGCCTCAGGGCTCCCTCTGCCCTTCTGCCCTCCTGCTCCTCTCTCTGGAATCCAAGCCTCAAGCGCTCCGCTAGCTAGCCGACCTTAAGAGCATGAGCCAGCCTTGGCTCTGATAGATGGATTGAGCCGTCCTTCACGAATCTGGAGGGAGCAACGAATGCTCATCGAGTGGAGCGATCTCGTAGAGATCGGTGACCCTGTCGTGGACGCCGAGCACCGCTACCTGACTCAGCTGATCAACAACCTCTTCGAGCAGCACGAGAGCGGCAAGGAGGTCGACCTCGGCAAGGTGTTCACGCACCTCACGAAGTACATCCGAGTCCACTTCGACAACGAAGAAGCGTTGATGGCGAAGATCGGCTATCCCCAGCTCGAGGAGCATCGGGGCCTTCACCGGAAGATCATCCAGCAGTGCATGGACCTGGGGGAAGAGTATCTGGACGACAGCGAAAGTGTCACCAAGGACATGTTCGAGTTCCTCAGGGCGTGGTGGGTAGGACACATAGGCGAGGCCGATACGGCAATGAAGCCCTACCTGGAGGGCGAGCGGCCAGCCGACCTGAACGTCACGCCGGCCTTCGCAGGGGGCGCCGGCCCTGGATTCAAGAAGTGCACGATGTGCGCCAAGAGCTGGGCAAGCTTCGAGGAGCTCGCAGCGGACACGTCCAAGGTGGTCAAGGGTTGCCAGATCGACGAGACCAACCACCTCTACAACCTGATCATGTTCAATTGCTCGTGCGACACGACCTTGGCCGTGTTCCTCAGTGAGATCGTCACGAAGGCAGACATTCCCTTCGTCATCACCGACCACGAAGACCCCAGTCAGCGCCCCTCCTTCTGCATGAAGCGAGAGAAGCGCGGTCCCTGTCTGAGCAAGTGTGCTTGCGCGTATACGCGGCAGGTTCTGGACGCCCTCCAGTAGCGACTCTCAGCCAGCGCGAGCTGCAGCCTAGGGCGTCCGGCTGGATCTCGATTCCCGATCTTTCGACTGCCCGCGGTCATTACGGACGAAGCGCGCCCTTGTAAGCGGAAAGCTCGAACGATCCGGCTAGGGTTTGCGCTGAACACCAGCCTCGAGCACACCCATGAAACGACTCGCCCTCTTCTTCGTCCTCGGCACCTTGAGCCTCAGCGGCTGCGACGAGAAGGAAGCTGAGAAGACAGAGCTCGGCTCGGCCAAGTCGGCTGCCCCGGTTGCGGCCAGCGCCACCCCCGGCGCCCCCGCCGCAGAGAGCGGCAAGTTGTCTCCAGAGCAGACCTACGCAGCGTTCCTGGCGGGGGTCTCCGCCAAGAAGCCGCTCGCGGAGCTCATGGAGCTCATGACCGAGGAGGAGGGGGTCAAGATCAAGAAGCAGATCGAGGGGGCCAAAGACCCCAAGCGAATGCTCGGCTTCTTCTATCGCATGCACGATCCCGTGGCGGAGGGTCATGACCCGACGGTCGTAAGCAGGGAGGTCAAGGGCGAGGTCGCGACGGTGACCTACAAGGTCAAGGCTCCGAAGACGGGTGACGCCTTCGACAAGATCGTGACCCTTCAGCTCCGCGACGGACGCTGGCGAATCGAGAGCATCGAAATGAAGTCCGCCAAGTGAAGACCTCCTCCCTCGTCTGCGCCCTCGCGCTTGGACTCGGCGCTCTCGGCTGCGAAGAGCGCGTCAAGCAGGCGCCCCCAGGGACCCCAGCCGCTCCAAGCCCAGGCGCCAAGGCTGCGCCAGCGAATCCCGTCCAGGCTCGGGCGGGCCTCGGCACGATTCGCGAGGCTGGCAAGACCTTTCGCCCGACCCACAGCGTGATCGTGTGGAACGAAGCCGAGCAAGAGCTGAGCTTCTACCTCTACCCCTTCGCTCCGAGCGAACCTGAGCTGGAGCAGGTCCGCCGGGGCCAGAGCTTCATCTCGTTCAACAAGTCCAGCCCCGACCCTCGCCAGTGGCCAGATCACTGTCCCTCAGCGACTTATGTCTTGAGCTGGGCGCGGAAGCCAAAGGAGGCGATCGGAGACCTCTCCAAGGCCCGCTACCTCCTGCACCTCCACGGGATCTCCAAGAAGAACGCCAACATGTCGATCAACCGGCTCTCGGTCGAGGGAGAGCTTCGCGGGAAGATCGCCGAGGGCCAGCAGATCCAGCTGAGGGTCAAGGATCGCGGCGGGTTCTCTGGGAGCACGATCGAGTGGGATCTCGCCCTCGCCGGTCAAGTCCTGGTCCCCCCGCCGCCTCCAGAGGCGCCTGTGCTGAGCCCCGATCAGAAGGGGAAGCTCGGCGTCGTGACCTTCGGCGAGGTGGTCTTCAAGGTCGAAGGCGCCTTGGCGAAACGTGGCCCCAAGGACCAGCTCGTCCAGGTCCTCTTGCTGCCTCGCGCTCCGACTGCCGAGGACGCCTCGGCCTACCAGGCCGGCAAATTCTCCCTCGGCCAGGATCAGCGCTACTTCGAGATCTACCTCTTCTGCGGCAAGGAGGGCTTCGGGAGCCCGCCCAAGTCCAGCCAGCGCAAGCTGATCTTCAAGGGCTCGCTGGGTTCGCGCTCGAGCTTCTTCATGAGCAAGGGCGAATTCTCCTTGAGCGGGGGCTTCGACCTGGGGGAGACGTGTGGCTTGAAGGCCAAGGGCCTCGAGGTCAGCAGCTTCTCCAGCTCCATGGGCAAGATCGCCTCCTGGGAGCTCAACCTCGAGGGCCTCGAGGTCTTGGAGGCGAAGTCGAACTGAGCGACGCCTCACAAGCGTCGGCTCGGCGCCGTCGGCTCAGATTCGAACTCAGCGGCGCGGGCTCGGAGGGGCCCCCACCCTCCGAGGCCCTCACCTAGAGGGCGAGACTCGAGCCAGGCCCCTGGGGGGCCTGGCTCAGCTCGCTCCTCCTGGCTGCCCTAGTCTTGCTAGGACTTCGACCGGTAGGTCTCGAGCGAGAAGAGGGGAATCCCCCCCAGCCACATCATGACCAACCAAAACAGGAAGGCTCCATAGAAGCCCGCCCCGAGCGCGTAGCTGATCCCGAGAGGGAGGCCGAACGCGAGCAGGACACAGGCCAGCCCCCGCAGAAGCGGGACCTTGTTCTCGGCCCTGAACAGCTTCTTGTTCCCCTTGAGGGCGAGGACCAAGCCGAACAGGAAGAGCCAGGCCAGGAGGGCCAAGAGCACAGGAGGCGAGAGCAGGTAGCTCGCCGAGGGACGCTGTCCGACCAGGATCACTAGGAACGCGAAGAGGTAGAAGCTCAGGTTGAAGAGGGCGGTCAGCCAGACCGAGTCCTCTGGCTGGATCGGCTCGAGGTCCGCGGACTCTGCGCTTCCTGCTTCTCTCGCGAGGAGGCTCAGCCTGGACTCGCGCGCTGTCCACTTGCCAGCGAGGAGGACGTCGAAGGCCGCGGACAGGCCGGGACACTCGCCACCCTTGCAGAATCCGGAGAGCCGCTCGGAGAGGTCCTTCCTGATTCGCCGCCCGATCGGGGAGGCGTCATGAGGGAGCTGCTGGAGCGAATCAGTCGCCCCGTGACACATGCTGCACCAGGACTTGACTTCTAGGTTGAACCACTGGGACATGAAAACACCTCCTTCCTGGTGGAGGTGTGAGCAAGACAGGGCGCAGGCCGGCGACCGAGGGAACTGGAGTTTGGCGAGGGAGGGGCGCGATTCGATCCAAATCTGGATCAGGTCTGTCGCCGGCGGCTTCAGGTCCGCCGCGTCACCCCGAATCGGCCTCGGGCGCGGGCTAGCCCACCCGGTCGATCACGGTCCCGAGCTCGTTGGTGATCACGCTCTCCACGACCTCGACGCTCCAGCCGTCGAAGGCGTAGGTCCCGCGGAGCGGCTTCAGCTCGGCCAAGACGCGGGCGACCTGGCCCTCGGGGAGGGTCACCGTCAGGTGGCGCTCGTCCTCGGGGTCGAGCTCATGGCTCAGGGCCTCGCCAGGGCGGACCGTGACCTGGTGATCGGGGTCGAAGAGCTCGAAGGGGCGCTGGTGTCGGGTCCGGCCCTTAAGGAGCCCCTGGAAGAGGCTCACGGGCAGCGCGCCGAGGGTCAGCTCCAAGGCTCCCTCCGCGCTGATCTTCCACTTCAGGATATCGAGGGTCGCCGCCTCCTCGGTCGAGCCCTCGCGTTCGATCCCCTCTTGAACGCGCTGGCGCAGCTCGGGGTCCGTCTTGAGGAGACACTCGCGATCGAGGTCGGTGATCCCGAGGGGGACCCGCTCGAGGATCAAGTCCATGAGCTGGGCGAGGTCCCAGCTCGAGCCAGCCTCGAGCTCGGGGCCGCTGAGGCCCACGACCTGGACGAACTGAGTCGCGTAGTCGCCCTCGATCGCTTTGATCGTGGGGTCCTTGAGGAAGGCTGCGGCCCGGAGCTGGGTTGGGTCGTCGAGGGAGATCGGGCCGCCGAGGTTGACCCGGTTCCCTGGGAGGAAGGGGCGCTCGAGCTCGACCGCCAGCTCGCTCAGAGAGCTCAGCAGGAGCAGCGCCCAGCGGGGCGGCTGGATCTCCATGAGCTGTCCCTTGGGGACGCGAAGCGTCAGCTCGAAGCCGAGCTTGCTGGCCAGGCCGTAGGTCACGAGGATCCAGAACTCCCGCTCAGTCGGAAGGTGGACGCTGAGCTGGCCGCGGATTCCTGAGAGCGGGCTGCCAGGGGTCTGGAGGAAGATCGGGCTCAAGACCTGGTAGGCAGAGACCAGGGCTCGGTCGACCGCCTTCGCAAACGCGCTAGGTGTAGCGCTCGTCCTGGGGGGCTTCGCCTTGGGGGGCTTGGGGGGCCGGGGCGGTTTGGGGCCGCGCTTCGACTTGTCCTTGGTGCGCTTACCGCGTTTCCTGCTCATGGCCCGACTCTACCGCAGCCAGTCCGGCCCTGATCGCGGGTGGCGCGGACCAAGGGGGCGTGACCCCCAAGCGCTCGGCGACCGCGATCGCCGAGCGAACTCCGCTCTCGAGGAGGGGGATCCCGCGCGCGGCGTAGCTCCCGCAGAACCAGAGCCGGCGCTGGGGCTGGGCGTGCATGTCCTCGAGGTCGGCCAGGGCCCGGAGGGTCTGATCGTCGACGGCCGGGCGCTCGACGAGGGCGCGGCTGATCACTGTCTCCGGCGCCGGGGTCAGGGTCGGGTTCCAGGTCTGGAAGAGGTCGGGCTGGTCGCGGAGGCGCGGCTGGACGGCGTTCGTCCAGATCGTCGCCATGGGACGCGAGCGCCCGGTCGAGACCATGAAGTTGACCGGGCCCCAGTCGCTCCGGCGCTTGGGCATCAGGCGGGGGTCGCGGTGCATCACGACCTCGCTCTCCTCGTAGTTGAAGGCGCGCAGGAAGGCCTCCTCCTCAGGGCTCGGCGAGAGGAAGCGCAAGGCCTGGTTGGCCTGAGTCGCGATCACCACGTGGTCGTAGCGCTCCTGGCCGCCGCCGCGCGCCCAGACCTCGACGCCCTCGGGTCCGACCTCGACCGAGCTCACGGGCTGCCCGTAGCGCTCGTCGGCGACGCGCGAGCTGAGGCGGGCCACGACGTCGGGGGTCCCCTTGGCGGCGGTCAGGACGCCGGTGAAGAAGAAGCCCTGGCTCATGTATTCGTTGAGGACCTCTGCGGGATAGCTCCGGACGCGCTCGTAGGTGCAGGTCCCGATCCCAGCGTAGGCCGGGAGCAGGAAGCGCTCGACGAAGTCCGTTGAGTAGCCGCTCCGTCGGAGGTAGTCGTCAATGGTCTCCTGGGCGACACCGGCCGCGAAGTCGCGCGGCGCCTCGCGGTAGTAGCGGAGGAGGTCGCGGTTGATTCGACGGCTGCGCCCGGCCAGCGCCCGAGGGCCGACGAAGGCCAGGAGGGTCGAGGGGCCCAGCGGCCGGTTGTGATAGCGGTAGTAGGTCTCGCCCTCCTCGTCGCAGAAGGTCGTCGAGTAGTCGCTGCGGAGGGTCTCGATTCCGACCGCCGCGTAGAGCTGGAGGAGCTGCGCGTAGTAGCCCTCGTAGAAGACCCGGAGCGGGACGTCGGCCATGACGCCTTCGACCTCGACGCCGTGGGCGCCCATGCCGGGCTCAGGGAGCGCCTCGTAGAGCGAGACCTCGTGCTCCTCGCCCAAGAGCCAAGCCGCGCTCAGGCCTGCGATCCCGCTCCCGATCACGGCGATCTTCACGCGCAGCGCTCGGCGGTGATCAGGACGTAGTGGAGGCCGCCGCTGCGAAGCGCCCAGCGGCAGCCAATGGCGGTCGCTAGGACCTTGGGCCAGCCGCCCCAGGGGCGCCGGAGCATGGCGCGGGGGAGGTGGCGGCGGGCGAAGGAGGCGAAGCCGCCTAGGACCTGGGTCGTGGTCCGCTCCACGCTCAGGACGCGCCAGCCGGCGGCCTCGAGCTCGGCGCGATACGAGGCCTCGTCGCCGAGGTTCTCGGGCGGGACGCCGCAGAGCCGGGCCGCCGCGCTGAGCCCGCCGGGCAGTGAGGGTCGCGCGAGGACGACGTCGGTCAGCGCCAGGCGGCCGCCGGGCTTGACGAGGCGCGCGGCGTCTTTGAAGAAGCTGGCCCGGGGCGCGAAGTGATAGGCGCAGTCGAGGGCGATCACGGCGTCGAAGCTGGCCTCGGGCAAGTCAGCGAGGTCCGTGGCCGAGCCTTGCTCGAGGCGGACCCGCTCGCCGAGGCGCGCGCAGACCTCGCGAGCCTTGGCCACGTTCTCGGGCAAGAGCTCGCGCGCCACGACGGCGCCGACGTCGAAGCCCTCGACCCACTCCAGGAGCTGCTCGCCGGCCCCTACGCCGCAGTCGAGGAGCCGAATCCCAGGCCTGAGCTGGGCGGCGCGGCCCACGCGCCGCGCCAGGGCGGCGCAGGCCTCGGGGTAGCTCTCAGGATCGGAGTCGTGGCCCGTCCAGTAGCCCAGATTCCCCCACCGGGTGGGGTGCCCCGAGTTGAGGAGGCGGAGGTCCGTTCGCAGCGCCGCGTCTCGCACGCCTTGAGCAGACCACACGCGCTCCGGCTCCCCAAGGGGCAGCCCTACTTCGAGTGCGCCCACGCCGGTTTGCCTCGCGTGAGCTCATAGACCCGCTCGTTGTGGATCGTGACGGCGAGGTCGCGGTCGGCGTAGTAGGCCCAGCGCAGAGCAGGCGACTGCGAAGTCTTAATGACGCTGGCCTTGCCGAAGGCTTTGGTCAAGGCCTGAGCGCTGGACCCGTGCCCGATCCCTGCGACGCGGAGGGTGAAGCGCGCCTCGAGGGCCGCCAAGCCGAAGCGCGCGTCGACGGACTCGCCGCGGGGAACGAGGTAGGTCGCCCGGATCGCGAAGTAGTGGTGCCAGCGGTTGGAGCCGAGGGGCTCGCGGACCTCCAGGACGGCGTGGCTGGCGCAGAAGCGCGCGACCTCGACCCGCGGAGTCGCGTCCTTGGGGGCTCGGAGCTGATCCTTGGCGCGGAACTGGCGGACGAGGGCGGGGACGGCCGCCGGAGGCAGCTTGGCGAGGATCTCGGGGGCGAGGGCTCCCTTGTCGTTGAAGATCTGGTCAACCTGCGCTGCGCTCAGCTCGTGAGCAGGGCCGCCGGCGCTCCGGTGGAACCCGATCTGCTCGAGCTCGATCCAGCTCGCGGCCGGGCTGGATTGGAGCGTCCCGGCTCTGGCCTGGAGGCGGAGGCCCAAGAGCTCGACGCCGCCCGGCGCCAGGCGCAGGAGGCCGGGCCCGCTCGAGTCCTGGGGAAGGCGCGAGGGGCGCCTGAAGCCCTTGACCCGCGCGTCGAGCGCGAGGCTGGCGACACGACCCCCGTCGCTGACGCGGAAGGCGGTCACGCTGTAGGAGCCGCTCGCCGGGTCAGGCTCGCTGGGGGCGCGGTCATAGATCCGTCCCGACTGCCACCGCGCGACATAGACCAGGTCGCCGGCTGCCTGGACGCCGAGGATTCGGACCACGGAGAAGGAGATCCGCACGGTCGGAATCGACCAGGTCCCGCTCTCGGCCAGGACCTGCATGGCGCCCGTGTCCCGCTTCGTGAACAGGACCAGGCTCCCGCCGCGGAGCTTCCGGGAGCCCCCGGTCGCCTCGGCGGACTTGAGGGCGTGGATCTGGCCGCTCGCTGAGCGCGCCACGAGGCGCGGCTCCTCGCCTGCCGAGGCCGAGGCCGCGAAGGACACGCAGAGGGTGAGACTCAAGATCGAACGCATCTGCCACCTCTCAGGGAGCGTGAGAATCTGGCTTGGATCCGCAGGCTCCAGACGTAGAATCAGCCTAGCTCCTTGGAACCCACGAGCGCTCGTGTCGAACACCCCTTCAGCTTGGACCCCTGTCTTGACGCCCTCCTTGGGCGCTCGCGGGCCGCTGTCTGGGCTCCTCTCGCTCGGGTTCCTCTCGCTTCTACTGCTGAGCCTGCTCCTGCCCCTGGGTCTGAACCTGGACCTCTGCGGCTGCGCCGAGGGGGGCCACGCCCTCTTCTGCGGCACCTCAGCCGAGGCGCCTGAGCCCGCAGAGAAAGAGGGCTCCTGCTGCAGCTCGCCGGCGCCAGCCTCAGAGCAGGTCCAGGGAGAAGCGGCCGAGCACGAGCCCTGTCCTGGCTGCCCCGTCGTCGAGCTCCCCGACTTCCAGCTCGACCTGCCGACGACCCCGAGCTCCTTCGACTACCCCCTCGCTCTCAGCGAGCCAGGCTCCGAGCGAGTCGACCTCGGCCATGGCTTCCGCCCCGCGTGGACGGCGCTCGGGAGCCGCGCGCCGCCAGGCAAGGTCCCGCGCTACCTCCTCTACGGCCGGATTCGCTGCTAGCAGCTCCAGACGCCTCACCCTGCTCGCGGACCTAGGTCCGCGCTGAGGTCCCGCTCTGCGGGGCCCCCGCAGGCGCGAGGCGTCTCCTCGTAAGCGTCCTCCTAGGACCGATCCCTCTGCCCTCCTCGGGGCGTCGCGCTGCGTGCGAGGATCGCTCCGCGAGGAGGGCGCTGGCCCCTGCCTGCTTCCGAATCACCCTGACCAAGGAGCTCCCCGTGAGCCTTGTTCGTGGCCTCTTGCTCTTCGCGGCCCTCGCCGCGAGCGCCTGCGCGTCTCAGCGCGAGCGCGACTCCTTCGCTGCCTGGGACGACCTGGCGGACACCTTTCGTCCTCGGGGCGAGGCCCCGGCGCCGATCACCTCGGCCAGCACCCTCGCGGACTATCTGGTCCTGGCGCTGGAGCGAAACCGCGGGATCCAGGCCGACGCTCAGCGCTGGCGGGCCGGGCTGGAGCGCGTGCCCCAAGCCCGCTCCCTCCCAGACCCGACCCTGAGCTATGGCGGGTTCATTGAGCGCGTCGAGACCCGGATCGGACCCCAGCGGCACAGGGTCGGCCTGAGCCAGCGGCTGCCCTGGCCGGGCAAGCTCAGCGCGGCGAGCGCCCAAGCCCTCGAAGCCGCCGAGGGACGTCGCGCGAGGACGGAGTCGACGCGGCTTCAGGTCGTGTTCGAGGTCAGGGCCGCCTACGCCGACTACTTCTATCTGGCCCGTGAGCTGGCGGTGACTCGCGAGACCCTCGAGCTGGTCCGCCACTGGGAGGCTGTGGCCCAGGCCAGGTTCCGAACGGGCGCCAGCGCGGCCCACCGCGACGTCGTCAAAGCCCAGGTCGAGATCGGACGCCTGGAAGACCGAGTCGCGAGCCTGCTCCAGGCCCGCGACCCCCGAAGTCAGCGCCTCCGCGAGCTCCTCGACCTCCCCCCCAGCGCGGAGCTGCCTTGGCCCAGGCCCTTCCCGCTCCGGCGCCTCGGGCGCGACGAGGGCCAGATCGCGAGCCTCCTCTTGGAGCACAGCCCTCGCCTCCGTGAGCTGAGCCAAGAGGTCGCGGCTCGCGAGAAGGGCGTCGACTTGGCTCGCCAGAGCTACTTCCCCGACTTGACCCTCGGCTTCGACTACATAGAGGTCGGCCCCGCGCGCAACGGCCGCGTGACCGGCAGCGGCGACGACGCGATCATTGGGAAGGTCGGGATCAGCCTCCCGATCTGGGTCGGCCGCAACGCGGCCTCGGTCTCTGAGGCCAAGGCTCGCCTCTACGCGGCAGAGCTCGACCGCCACAGCCTCGACAACCGCCTCCAGACGGGCGTCTCGCGAGGACTCTTCTCCTATCGGGACGCCGAGCGCAAGCTGCGCCTCTACCGCGACTCCCTGATCCCCAAGGGCGAGGAGTCGCTGCAGACGACCTCGGCCGCCTTCGAGTCGGGCGAGGGCGACTTCCTGAGCGTCCTCGACGCGGAGCGCCTCCTGCTCGAGTTCCACCTCTCGCGTGAGCGAGCGCTGGTCGACCGCGAGGTCGCGCTGGCAAACCTCGAGCTCCTGACCGGAGCCGAGCTGAGCGTCCCCGCCGGAGAGACCCCATGAGCGATCCGCACCAGAAGCCAGCGAGCGACGAGAGCCCGGAAGATCCCATGAGCGACGCCCTCGAGACCAGCGAGGCGGCGGCCCCAAGCGGCGCGCAAGGCGAGGTGGCGGGCTCCGTCGCTCCAGAAGACTCGCGGCCCTCGGCTCTTGCTCCAGTCGGCGAGGTCGAGAAGAGCGCTGGACCCCGAGGTGGGCTGCCGCCGGCGGCCCTCGTGGCGGGCGCGCTCCTGATCGCGGTCGCCTCGCTCTGGATCGGCGTCCAGTGGGGACAGAGCGGAGCGCCTGAGGCCGCGCCGGGAGCCAGCCCGAGCGCTGCGCCCACGACCTGGACCTGCTCCATGCACCCCTCCGTCAAGCTGCCTGAGGCGGGGGCCTGCCCGCTCTGCGGGATGGACTTGATCCCCCTCGTGGCGGGCGGCTCGCAGGAGCCGCGGGTCCTCGAGCTCTCGGAGGCGGCCGCGGCCCTGGCCGAGGTCGAGACGGTCCCCGTCGAGCGGCGCTCGGTGGCCCGCGAGGTCCGTATGGTCGGCATGATCGAGGTCGACGAGACGCGCCTGCACTACGTCACGGCCTGGTTCCCGGGGCGCCTAGATCGGCTCTTCGTCGACTACACCGGGACCTTGGTCCGGGAGGGCGATCACCTCGCGGAGGTCTACAGCCCCGAGCTCCTGACGGCTCAAGAGGAGCTCCTGCAGGCCGTCTCGGCTGAGAAGAAGCTAGCGGCCAGCTCGAGCGAGTTCCTCCGCAAGAGCGCGGCGCAGACCCTCCGCTCCTCGCGCGAGAAGCTCCGGCTCTGGGGCCTGAGCGCCGAGCAGATCGCGTCGATCGAGCGCGAGGGCAAGTCCCAGGACCACGTCACGATCCACGCCACGAGCGGCGGCGTCGTGGTCCACAAGAACAAGAACCGGGGCGAGTACGTCAAGACCGGCGAGCGGATCTACGCCATTGCCGACCTGTCCCAGGTCTGGGTCAAGCTCGACGCCTACGAGTCGGACCTGAGCGCGATCCACTACGGGCAGGAGGTCAGCTTCGGGACCGAGGCCTACCCCGGGCAGACCTTCCGCGGCCAGGTCGTGTTCGTCGATCCCGTCGTCTCTGGACACACGCGGACCGTCAAGGTCCGCTTGAACGTGGCCAACCCCGAGGGGCGCCTCAAGCCAGGCATGTTCGTGCGCGCGACCCTCCAGGCCCCGATCGAGTCCGACGGACAGGTCTTGGCCCCGGCGATCCAGGGCAAGTGGATCTGCCCCATGCACCGCGAGGAGATCCACGACGAGCCGGGGAAGTGCAGCCTCTGCGCCATGCCCCTGGTCAAGGCCGAGTCACTGTTCCGCGAGGCGGCCCAGGGCGCAGAGGCCCCCCTCGTGATCCCTGCCTCCGCCGTCCTCTGGACGGGGGTCCGCTCGGTGGTCTACGTCAAGCGCCCGGAGAGCCACGCCTACGAGGGGCGCGAGGTCGTGCTCGGGCCGCGGGCAGGCGGTGTCTATCTCGTCCGCGAGGGACTCGAGGAGGGTGAGCTGGTCGTGACCAAGGGGGCCTTCAAGCTCGACAGCGCGCTCCAGATCGAGGCTCGTCCGAGCATGATGCTCCCGCCGGCGGGGGCCAGAGAGCCCGTGGCTCTGGAGGTCCCGCCCGCGTTCCGGGACGCCCTCGACCCCGTCTATCAGACCTACCTCGAGGCCCAGTCCATGCTGGCCCGCGACCAGCTCGACCCGGCCCGGGCTGGGCTGCGCCGCCTCCGGGAGGCCGTGGAGGGGATCGGGCTCGCCCCGCCGAGGGGCCCGACGCCGAAGGACGCGACGTTGAAGGAACCGGCGCTCCGGGCTTGGGTCGGGCTCGCCAAGCGCCTCCGCGACGCGGGGGCCAAGGGCGCCGCCGCAGGCGACCTGGGAGGGGTCCGCGCGGCCTTCCAGCAGGCCTCCCAGGCGATCCTCGAGCTCGAGAAGGGGTTCGGGCACGCTCGGGGCCGCTTCGTCGAGGCCTACTGCCCCATGGCCTTCGACAACGCCGGCGCGGCTTGGCTTCAGGTCGGGGAGGAGCTGAACAACCCCTACTTCGGGGCCTCTATGCTCCGCTGCGGAGACGTCAAAGCGCGCTTCGGGCCGCGGGTCGAGGGCCCCACGCCGAATCCCAAGCAGACCCCGCCGGCGGCCGTCCCCACGCCAAGCGCGACGCCTGGGGGGACCGAGGGAGCGCTCCGAGGTCGCCTGGGCGCGCTGGTGGAGGGCTACCTGGCGCTGCACCAGGACCTCTCGAAGGACCGCGCGCGGGGCGGGTCCCACGCTCAGGCGCTGAAGGCTGCCCTCGGAGGAGTCTCGAGCGAGGGGCTCTCCAGCCCCGAGCGAGGGGCCTGGAGTGAGGCCCAGCCCAAGCTGGAGGATCTCGTCCAGGGCTTGGCCGCGGCCAAGGGGATCGAGTCCGAGCGGAGGCTGTTCCACGAGCTCTCGAAGCGCTTGGACGCGCTCCTGAGTCGGGTCGGGACTCCCCTCGACGTCACCCTGCGACGCTTTCACTGCTCAATGGCCTTCGGAAACACCGGCGCGAATTGGCTCCAGGCCTCGGAGCGGACCGAGAACCCCTACTTCGGGTCCGGCATGTATCGCTGCGGCGATCAGGTCAAGGTCCTCGAGGCCCAGCCGCAGGGCGCCAGCGAGGCGAAGCCCGAGGCGTCGAAGCCAGAGCTTTGGACCTGCGGCATGCACCCCGAGGTCCGCGCCTCGGGCCCTGGGGACTGCCCCAAGTGCGGCATGCAGCTCGAGCGCGCCCCGGGCGGGGGGCGCTAGGCATGATCGAGCGCCTGATCGCCGGGCTGATTCGGTTCTGCCTCGAGCGCAAGCTCGTGGTCGCGCTCGTGGTCACGGCGCTGATCGTGTGGGGCGCCATGGTGGCGCCCTTCGACTGGGAGCTGAAGGGGATTCCGCGCAAGCCCGTCCCCGTCGACGCGATCCCAGACATTGGCGAGAACCAGCAGATCGTGTTCACCAAGTGGACGGGTCGCTCGCCCCAAGACGTCGAGGACCAGGTCACCTACCCCTTGACTGTGGCGCTCCTCGGAGTGCCGGGGGTCAAGACCGTTCGGAGCTACTCCTTCTTCGGCTTCTCCTCGGTCTACGTGATCTTCAAGGAGGACGTCGAGTTCTATTGGTCGCGCTCGCGGGTCTTGGAGAAGCTGGCCAGCCTCTCTGCGGGGACGCTCCCCGAGGGCGTTCAGCCCAGCCTAGGTCCCGACGCGACAGCGCTGGGCCAGGTCTACTGGTACACCCTCGAGGGGCGGGATCCCTCAGGCGCGCCGACGGGAGGCTGGAGCCTGGACGAGCTGCGGAGCGTCCAGGATTGGCAGGTTCGCTACGCGCTGATGGCAGCCGAGGGCGTGTCGGAGGTGGCCTCGGTCGGGGGCTACGTCCGCGAATACCAGGTCGACGTCGACCCCGACGCCTTGCGGGCCCACGGCGTGAGCCTTCCCGAGGTCGTGAACGCCGTCCGCGGCTCGAACCTCGACGTCGGGGCGCGGACGATCGAGATCAACAAGGTCGAGTACATGATCCGTGGCGTGGGGTTCGTGGAGGAGATCCGCGACCTCGAGCAGGTCGTGGTCCGGGTCAACGCCAACGTCCCGATCCGCCTCAGCGACGTGGCTCGGATTCAGCTCGGGCCCGCGCTGCGGCGAGGGGCGCTAGACAAGGCCGGCGTCGAGGCCGTGGGCGGCGTGGCGGTGGTCCGCTACGGCGACAACCCCCTCGCGACGATCAAGAGCGTCAAGGCCAAGGTCAAGGAGATCACCCCGGGCCTCCCCAAGAAGGTCCTGGTGGACTACGAGCACGTCACTCCGGGACAGGTCAGGTCCTTCGCGCGCGAGGCGGGCTTCTTGGCCTACCGCCTCGGCGAACTCGACCAGGGAGCATGGCTGTCCTGGGTCGAGACCCAGGCCCCGGGCGACCTGCCGGCCTGGTTGACCCTGAGTCAGGTCAGGGTGGTCCCCTTCTACGATCGCTCGGGTTTGATCTACGAGACCCTCGGGACCCTCGAGACGGCGCTGCTGGAGGAGATCCTCCTGAGCGTGATCGTCGTGATCGCGATGCTCCTGCACCTGAGGAGCTCGGTCCTGATCTCGGGGCTCCTCCCCCTGGCGGTCCTGCTCTGCTTCATAGGCATGAAGCAGCTCGGCGTCGACGCCAACGTCGTCGCCCTGTCTGGGATCGCGATCGCGATCGGGACCATGGTCGACATGGGGATCATTCTCACTGAGAACATCCTCAGCCACCTCGAGGAGGCCGAGCCCAGCGAGTCGCGCCTGGAGGTGATCCACCGGGCCTCGACCGAGGTCGGGGGCGCGGTCCTGACGGCGGTCGCGACCACCATCGTGAGCTTCCTCCCGGTGTTCGCCATGGACGGGGCTGAGGGCAAGCTCTTCAAGCCCCTGGCCTACACCAAGAGCTTCGCGCTCCTGGCTTCGATCTTCGTGGCGCTCACGATCATTCCTCCCGCGGCTCACCTCTTGTTCCGGCGCGCCGAGCGCGGCTCTTGGGGCCGCTACCTGGGCCCCCTAGCCCTCCTCCTCCTGTCCTTCCTCGCAGCCTCGACCTCGCTGGCGGTCGGCGCGGGGCTGGGACTTATGTCCTTGGCGGGCTTCCTCCTCCCGAGCGCCGAGGAGCGCGGGCAGGAGGTCGTGGTCCGCGGCCTGAGCTACTTCAGCAACGCCGTGGCCGTGTTGGCGGTGGCCTGGTATCTGAGCGCGCACTGGCTCCCCTTGGGCCCTGGGCGCGGGCTGTGGCTGAACTTCGGGTTCACCGTGGGTTTGATCGCCGGAGTCCTGCTCAGCTTCTTGGCCTTCCTCCGGATCTACCCGGGGCTGCTGCGCTGGTGCCTGGACCACAAGAAGACCTTCCTGATCTTGCCCGGGCTCTTGGTCCTCTTCGGGCTCTCGGTCTGGCTGGGGGCGGCGCGAGTCCTGCCTTGGGCTGGAATCGGGCTCTGTGCGCTGGCCCTCTGGGCTCCGGCGCGTCGCGTCGGAGCCCGCCTGGCGGCGGACGTCGACGCCTCGGCGCGCGCGCCCTTGGCTCGTCTCAGCGCGGGCGTCGTGTTCGTCCTGGCGGGAGTCCTCGGGAGCTGGGCCTGGGCCGGACTCTACGCCTCGGACGCCTTCGTGGGCGCCCGCGGCAGGATCGAGGGGGCGCTGCCTGGGCTCGAGAAGGAGTTCATGCCGCCCCTCGACGAGGGGAGCTACCTCTACATGCCGACCACCATGCCCCACGCCTCCATAGGCGAGGCCCTCGACGTGCTCCAGAAGCTGGACACGGCGGTGGCTGGGATCCCCGAGGTCGAGCAGGTCGTGGGCAAGCTCGGCCGGGCCGACACCCCCCTCGACCCGGCGCCCGTCTCCATGATCGAGACGGTGATCAACTACAAGTCGGAGTTTAGGACCGACGCCAGCGGGACCCGGCTTCGCTTCGCCTTCGACGAGGCCAAGCACGAGTATCGGCGCGACGCCTCAGGCGAGCTGATCCTGGACCCAGACGGCCTCCCCTTTCGGCAGTGGCGCCCGGAGATCAAGACCGCAGACGACATTTGGGACGAGGTCGTCAAGGCGGCTCAGATCCCGGGGACGACCTCGGCGCCGCGCCTCCAGCCGATCGCGGCCCGGATCGTGATGCTCCAGAGCGGCATGCGCGCGCCTATGGGCGTCAAGGTCAAGGGGCCGGACCTCGAGACGATCGAGAAGGTGTGCCTCGACCTCGAGCGCCTCCTAAAGGAGGTCGAGGGGGTTCAGCCCGCCGCCGTGATCGCAGATCGGATCGTGGGCAAACCCTACCTCGAGATCGAGATCGACCGCGAAGCGATCGCCCGCCACGGGCTGAGGATCGTGCAGGTCCAGGACGTGATCGAGGTCGCGATCGGTGGCCGCGCCCAGACCATGACCGTCGAGGGGCGGGAGCGCTATCCAGTCCGGGTCCGCTACGCCCGCGAGCTGCGCGACTCGGTCGAAGCGATCGGCCAGATCTCGGTCCCGACCCCGGACGGGCACCAGATCCCGCTGATCCAGCTCGCGCAGCTCCGCTACGTTCGGGGTCCGCAGGTGATCAAGAGCGAGGACACGTTCAAGATCGGCTACGTCCTCTTCGACAAGCTCAAGGACCGGGCCGAGGTCGAGGTCGTGGAGGCGGCCCAGGCCTACCTCGAGACCAAGCGCCAGAGCGGCGAGCTGGTGATCCCCGCTGGCGTCAGCTTCGAGTTCGCAGGGAGCTATCAGAACCAGGTTGACTCCGAGCGGAAGCTGCGCGTGGTGCTGCCGCTGGCCCTCTTCGTGATCTTCGTGATCCTCTACCTCCAGTTCTCGCGAGTCTCGACCACGCTCTTGGTGTTCAGCGGGATCGCGGTCGCTTGGGCCGGCGGGTTCCTCATGATTTGGCTCTATGGCCAGCCTTGGTTCCTCGACGTCTCGGTCCTCGACACCAACCTCAGGGACCTGTTCGCGGTTCACCCGATCAACCTCTCGGTCGCGATCTGGGTCGGCTTCATAGCCCTGTTCGGGATCGCGACCGACGACGGCGTCGTGATCGCGACCTACCTGGATCAGTCCTTTGAGGCCAACCCGACCCAGAGCGTGGAGGAGATCCGGGCCGCGACCTTGGCCGCAGGAGCGCGGCGGATTCGCCCTTGTCTCATGACGACGGCGACCACGATCCTGGCTCTGATCCCAGTCCTGACCTCCACCGGTCGCGGCTCGGACATCATGGTGCCCATGGCGATCCCCTCCTTTGGAGGCATGTGCGTCGAGCTCCTGACCCTCTTCGTGGTCCCCGTCCTCTACTGCGCGATCGCCGAGCTTCGGCTCGGACGCTCTGACGCCTAATCCAGCCCCATTAACTCAACCCTGGCCAAGGAGGCCACCCATGTCCCGTTTCACTCTCTTGTTCACTCTCTGCTTCGCTTGCGTCTTGCCCCTCCTGACGGGCTGCGCTGGAGACTCGTCCTCTAAGGAAGAGTCGGCCGCCAAGACCGAAGCCGCCAAGACGCCAGCCGCCAAGACGCCAGCCGCCAAGACCGAAGCGCCCAAGGCTGAGGCCAAGGTCTATGACGTCGCTTGCGGCTGCTCGATCGAAGCCGTCGGTCACTGCGGCGAGTACGCGATGGTCGAGGGACGACACGTCGAGATCAAGGACCACGGCCTCGGGAGCATGCCCTTCTGCGGCAAGTCCGGCCAGAAGGCCAAGATCGGGGGCGAGATCAAGGGCGACGCGCTCCACGCGACCTCCATCGAAGTCGTCAAGTGAGCCAGCGAGCGCGTTGGCTGGAGGCAGCGCTCAACGCTGTCCCCAGCCGCGTCCTCGCCTGGCGGGGTCGGGCAGGCGTCGAGGAGTCCCTCGGCGCCTGGCTCGACCTCCAACTGACCCGCGTCACGGATCCCGCCTTCGGCGAAGGCTTCGCCGAGGGCTGCCCCTGGGAGGGCGCTGGGCCCGGGGACTACCAGCAGCGCTTCGTGTCCTTCCCAGGCGGCGAGGCCCTCGTGGGGATCCGCTTCCTCGGCGGGAGTCCGGACTTTCGCTTCGTGGACCTCGTCGTCGCCCGAGGCGTCGAGGACCCAGACGCCTTGGCCGCAGCGGGCCGCGCGGCGCTCGAGGCCTGCGCGGTCTTCGCGCCCCAAGCGATCCGTGTCCGGCAAGCGGCGGAGCGGACCCTCGATCCGAGCGGCTGGCGAGCTGAGATCGACCAGCACTTCCTCGCGGGCCGCCTCGACGAGCTGGCCAAGCTCGGCGAGATCCCCGCGGGTCTGCGCTTGGAGTCTGCGTCCCCAGAGGACGCGTGGGCCTTCACGAGTCAGGTCTACGCGGCCTGGGCTGAGGTCGACCCTCAGCTCGCGGGCAAGGTCCGCCCCTCGGAGGTCGAGGAGCTTCGCGCTTGCCATGAGAGCGGAGTCCTGGCCTTCGTGTTGTTCGAAGGCCAGCGCGTGGGCCTAATCGGCTTCGAGCGGAGTCAGGATGCCGAGCTCGTGGGCTACCTCGTCGAAGAGGAGGTGATCTCGCTCTCCTTCCGCAGGAGGGGCCTAGCGAGCGCTGCCCAGCGCTTCGCGATCCAGACCCTCGCCGAGCGCGACCCAGGCGCGCTCCTCTACGGAACCATAGACGCCGCGAACACCCCCTCTCTGCGAACGGCGGAGCGTGTCGGGCGTGAGCGGGTGTCGGCCTACCGCTTTTTGTTCCCGCCTCAGGACGCAGGCTAGCCACTGCCGAGAGGGGCCCAGGGGCTTTCGCCCCTGGATCACCCAACCGGCATTCGTCGTCCCCCAGTGAACAGAGCGAGAGGGGCGATTAGCTCCGGTGAAGCCTGAGGTATTGCTTGATCGCGGCTAGGCCCGCTTCGCTCAGCTTCTCGAAATGGAGCCCGATCAGGTGGCGCCCCTCCTGCTCCTCGGAGCTGCGGACGGTGGCCTCGGTCTCCACGACCTGGTCGTCGAGGGCGAGGGTCGCCACGACCCGAGCGCCGATCAGGACGCTGTGGTCTAGCTCGACTTGGGCGCCGTGAGGAGAGAGGTTCGAGGTTCGACCCGTCGAGAGCTCGCTCTTGAAGCCGACCTCGTCGAACTCCCCGACGTTGACCAGGGCTAGCGTCGTCAGGCGACGCTCCGCGCGGCGCTCGGAGGGGGCCTTGAGCTGGGGCGTCTCTCGGCGGGGCGCCCGCGCGGGGCGGGGAGCGCCCGGGAGGCGCCGTGGATCGAAGGCGTGGGAGATCGCCTCCTCGACTCGGACCCGGCCCTGCTCGACCAGGTCGGCCAGGGAGTCGTCGAGGAGGACCATGCCCATGTCAGCGCCGGTCTGAATGCAGTTTCGCAGGTCGTGGGTTCGGCCTTCGCGGACGAGGTTGGCCACGGCAGAGGTTCGGAGCAAGAGTTCGCAAGCGGGGTAGCGTCCGCGGCCCTCCTTGGCGTGAAGGAGGGCTTGACACACGACCCCTTGGATCGTCTGAGAGAGCTTCTCGCTCTGAACGCCCTGCTCCTTGGCGGGGAAGACCTCGATCAGCCGCCGGAGGCTCTGGGCCGAGTTGGCGGCGTGGATCGTGCCGAACACGAGGAGTCCGGTCTCGGCGGCGTGGAGCGCGAGTCGAATCGACTCTTGGCTGCGGAGCTCACCTATGGCGAGGACGTCTGGGCGCTCGACGAGGGCGTCTCGCACACCCTGCTCGAAGCTCGCTACGTCGCGGCCAACTTGTCGCTGTTGAACGACGCTGCGCTGGCTCTCGAGGGGATACTCGATTGGGTCCTCGAGGGTCAGGATCGAGCGGCAGAGCTTGTGGTTGATCAGGTTCAGGAGGGCGGCCAGGGTCGTCGTCTTGCCCGAGCCCGCCTGGCCTGAGATCAGGACCAGGCCGCTGTGGAGATCGGCTAGGCGCTCGAGCTGCTCGGGGAGGTGCAGCTCCTGGAGGCTCGGGGGGCGCTTGGTGCAGCTCCTGGAGGCTCGGGGGGCGCTTGGCCAGGGGTCGCAGGGCGAGGCCGCTTCCGTGGAGCTGGTGAAAGCCGTGAACCCGCCAGTGGACTCCGCCCTCGTCGCGATAGGCCTGCTCGACCACGCCCTGCTCTTCCAGGCGGCTGAGCGCCTCGCTGTCGAGGAGCTGGGCGCTCAGGGCGCGGAGGTCCTCCTCGTCGAGTCGGCGAGCGTCCTCGTGGGCGAAGACCACGTTCCCTTGGAGACGAATGCGTGGGCGGTGACCCGCTTGGAGGTGGAGATCTGAGCCCCCCAGGCGGAGCGTCCGGCGGAGGTAGGTGTCAATGGACTTCATTGGTTACTCCCCTGGGTTCGAAGGCGAAGGAAGAGGCGCTCGGGATCACCGGCGCGGGCGAGCGCGTCGCCCGCTGAGATCTGTTGGGTCCGCGCCAGGCGGAAGAGCGCGTCGTCCAGCGTGGACATGCCGACGTCCCGCGAGGTCTGCATGACGTTCGTGAGCTGGTGGAAGCGCTGCTCCCGGATCATGTTCGCGATCGCCGGTGTGTTGCGGAGGACCTCAGTGGCCAGGACGAGGCGCTCGCCGTCCAGGCTCGGGATCAGCTGTTGGCAGACCACGAGTCGCAGCAGCTCGGCCAGGCTCGAGCAGACCTGGTCGCGCCGCTCGAGGCCGCAGCCCCGGATCAGCGCCAGGAGGGTCTGCTCAGCTCGCGTCGTCGAGAGGGTTCCGAGCACGAGGTGGCCCGTTTCAGCCCCGCGGAGCGCGGTCGCGAGGCGACTTGGCGAGTCGAGGTCGCCGACCACGATCACGTCTGGGTCCAGGCGGAGCGCTGAGTGAAGGGCCTGGTCCCAGCGCGTCGGGTCGACCTCGATCTGGGTCACCAGGCTGTGGCGGCTCTCGTGGACGAACTCAGCCCGCTCCTCGAGGCACACCACGTGGGACCGACGCTGGTCGTTGATCAGCTCGATCAAGGCAGCTTGGGTCGTGCTCTTCCCGCTGGCGCGGGGTCCTGTGACCAGGATCAGGCCGCTGCGCAAGCGAGCCACCTCCTTGACCGCGGGCGGGAGGCCGAGCTCTGCGAGCTTGGGGAGCCGGGTCACGATTCGGCAGACCACGGCCGAGGGCCCGCGGGACTGAGTCAAGAGGTTGACTCGGTAGCGCGCCAGGTCCTCTGGGGCATAGATCAGTCGCGCGCTCTGCTCGGCGGCGAAGCTGGCGGCGTCCTCCTCGCGTTCGAGGAACTCACTGACGAGGCGCGTCGCTTCCTCGCGGGAGAGGACCTCTGGGCGCACGCTCTTGAGAGCGCCGTGGACCCGGACCGCTGGGCGCGAGCCGGCGACGAGGTGGAGCTCCTCTCCCTCGAGCTCCTCGAGGACCTCGAGGACCTCGAGGAAGGGTCGGACTCCAGCTCCGGGCGCGAGGCGCTCGGCGATCTGGGTCGTCTCCAGGCGCGCGCCCGCGCCTTGACGCTCGATCTCCTTCCGCTGTGAGGAGAGGAGTCGGCTCAGGGTCTCGGCGCTGAGGACCTTCTCCTCGATCAGGATCTCCCCCAGGTGACGAGGCGGCCCGACCGTCGCCTGCAGCTCCAGGCAACGGGCCAGCTGCTCTTCGTCAACGAGCTCGTAGCTCCGGGCGAGTTGCCCCAATCGTGTGCTGTCCACTTGATTCCTCCTAGTTGAGTTCGTCGGGGCGGCTGACTCGGAGGGCCTCCTCGAGGGAGGTCATGCCGGAGTTCACCTTGGCCATGCTGTCTTCGAACATGGTCCGCATGCCTTGTTTGCGGGCCGCCTGTTTGAGCACCTCGGCGGAGACCCCGTCCGAGATCAGTTGTCGGATTCGAGAGTTCACGGCCAAGAGCTCGTGAACTCCAGTTCGCCCGCGGTAGCCCGAGTGGTGGCAGCGCTCGCAGCCGGCGGGGACCGGCACGCGTCCAGGGGGAGAGCCGTCGCGGGCTCGGCGGAGGAGCGAGAGGGACTGGGGATCTGGCTCGCGAGTCCCCGCGCAGGAGCACACTCGGCGGACGAGCCGCTGGGCGCAGACCGAGATCAGGGTGCTCCCCAAGAGGAGAGGCTCGATCCCGAGGCGCTGGAGGCGAGCCACGCTCGTCGTGGCGTCGTTGGTGTGGAGCGTCGAGAGCAGGAGGTGCCCGGTCAGCGAAGCTTCGACGGCGATTCGAGCCGTCTCCGAGTCGCGGATCTCGCCGACGAGGATCACGTCGGGGTCGTGGCGGAGGAAGCTGCGGAGCGCGGCTGCAAAGGTCAGGCCGATCTGCGGTCGGATCTGGAGCTGGTTGATTCCGTCGAGGGTGAACTCGATGGGATCCTCGGCAGCCACGATCTTCCACTGGGGGTCGTTGATCTCCCTGAGAGCGGCGTAGAGGGTCGTGGACTTGCCAGACCCGGTCGGACCGCAGTGCAGGATCATTCCGAAGGGGCTGCGAACTCGCTGGCGATAGAGCGAGAGGTTGTGGTCGGAGAACCCAAGCTGAGTCAGGTCCAGGCCGCTGCGCTGCCGGTCAAGAAGTCGAAGGACGACACACTCGCCGTGGAGCATGGGCATGACCGAGACGCGGAGGTCAATGTCTAGGTCCGGCTCGAAGCGCGCGAAGTGCAGCCGCCCGTCTTGAGGGAGCCGGTGCTCCGCGATGTTGAGGTCGCTCATGACCTTGAGCCGCGCCACGAGGGAGCGCGCCACGCGGGCCGGGAGCTCGAGGCGATCGCGACAGACCCCGTCGACGCGAAACCGGATCATGAGCGTCATCTCGCGGGCCTCGATGTGGATGTCGCTAGCCCCGAGCTGATAGGCCTCGCGGATCAACTCGCTCGCGAGCCGGACCACCGGCGTCAGGTCTTGGTCCTCCGGTTCGCCTGGCTCTGCTTCGACTACCGCGTGGGATCCCCGGAGGCCCTCGGCGAGCCTTCCGATCACGTCTCCGGCTTGGCTCTCCTCGCTCTGCTTGTGGAGCGAGAGCGCCTCTAGCTCGACCTCGAGCCGATCCCGGATCAAGGCCGCAGGCGCCAAGCAGCGCTCAGTGATTCGGTAGCCGCTGACGCCCTCGAAGTCGTCCAGGCTTCGCCAGTCGAGGGGGTCGGAGATCGCCGCCCGAATGTGACCCTCGCCCAAGTCCTCGAGGGGCAGGATCCGGTAGCGGAGGAGGGGCGGACCACCTATGGCCTCCAAGAGCTCCGGACTCCCCTGGAGGCTCTCAGCGCAGAGGCGATCGCAGCCGGTCAACTCGGCGAGGTAGCCGAGGCGTTCGTCCTCGCTCGGGGGCCCCTCCAGTCCAGCCGCGCGGCGGTAGAGGCTCTGGAGTGGCGGGACGACTCGCTCCAAGAGCGCCAGGTCGCGCGCGCTGAAGCTCCCCTCGACCCGCAGGGCTGTCAGGACGCCGGTCAGGTCTGGACCCAGAAGGGTCGGGACTCCGATCGCCGAGCTGAGGCGCGAATCGAGGGCGGTCTCGAGGATCGAGGGCTGGGGGAGATCGGGGTGAATGACCTCGATTCGGTAGGGCGAGTGGAGCCAGGCCTGGGAGGCTAGGAAGCCGAGGCGCGCCGCAGGAAAGGGCTCGCGAGGAAGTAGCTCGGCCGCGCCAGGCTCGGTCGAGGAGGAGACGAGGCGCGCCTCGCTGAGCTCGCCTTGGATCTCGACGAAGGCGATCAAGGCCGCTGGGATCACCTCACGCAAGCGAGCCAGGCACTGCGGGAGGTGGTCCCTGAGCTCGGGGTTCGTCTCCTGGACGAGCGCGCGCAGGGGTCCCGAGAGGACGTGGCGGATCCCCTCCTCGGTCGAGCGGAGGCGAGCGGACTCGGAGGCCTGCGCGTTCACAGTGGCGTCTCGCTAGAGGCTGGGTCATGGGAGGCGGGGGCGGCGCGCCCGAAGGCCCACTCACGGAGGGCTCGGATCTGCTCGTGCATGGTTCGCGAGAGGGGGACGCTCGACTGCACCGCATGGATCAGGTCGGCGCCGGTGGTCTCTTCACCGCGGGCGAGAGCGCGGACGCGAGCCGAGATCACAGCCTGCTCGAGCTCGGCGCCGCTCCAGCGACGCGTGTCGTAGACCAGGTAGTCCAGGGCCGCCTCCTCGAGCTCGATTCCATGGCGCTGGAGGTGGATCCGGAGGATCGCGCGTCGCTCTTCTTCGTGGGGGAGGTCGAGGAAGAACACCTGGTCGAAGCGCCCCTTGCGGAGGACCTCGGCAGGCAGCGCCTGGATTCGGTTGGCGGTCGCAGCCACGAACACGAGGGGAGGTTTCTCCTGGAGCCAGGTTAGGAAGGCCGAGAAGAGGTGCTCCGGGGCGACGACTCCGCCGCCTTCGCGCGTCCCGAGCCCGTTCTCGAGCTCGTCGATCCAGAGGACGGCAGGGGCTGCTGACTCGACGGCTTGAAGGGCCCGGTGGAACGCCGCCTCGCGGCTCCCGTGCAGCCCAGAGAACACCAGGTTCATGTCGAGTCGATAGAGGGGGAGGTTCCAGAGCGAGGCGCAGGCCTTGGCCGCGAGGCTCTTGCCGCAGCCACTGACACCCATCAAGAGGATCCCACGCGGAACTGGAAGTCCAGCGTCGACGAATTTGGAGTCGAAGAGAGCGCTCCGTTCTTGGAGCCACTCCTTGAGACCCTCGAGTCCGCCGATGTCCTCCAGTCGTGGCAGAGGGGAGACGAGCTCTAGGACGCCGACTTCACCGACCGCTTGGCGGCGCGCCTCGAGGAGGGCCGCGCAGAGCTTCTCGGCCTCAGGGGTTTGCTCGAGTTCGCGGTCCAGGATCCGCTGGACCGTTCTCAGGGGGAGGCCCTGGCCGAGCGAGGCCAGGCGCGCCCGGGTACCTGGGGGGAAGGCTTCGGGGGGGAGTCCCAAGAGGCGCTCGCGCAGGAGGGTCAGGACCTCGTCGCGAGTCGGGAGCTCCTGAGTCAGGTGGGCAGCTTCGGGCTGGAGCGTCCGTGGGGGGTGGCTCGATCGCCCGAGCAGGACCAAGCACCGCCTTTGTTGGGCGTGAGCTAGGTCACGCAGACCTCGTAGGACCTCAGGGCGCGCGATCTCATGGTCGGGGTCCCTGAGGAGGACGACCTCCTCGCGAGACTCAGCCAGGAGGGCTCGGAGCGCGACCTTGAGGTCTTCGCTCCCTTCGACCTCCGCCAGCCCGGAGAGGCAGCACCAAGACCTGAGGGGGAGCCCCAACTCGGCGACGACGGTCCGCAGCTCTGCCTCGGCGCGCTCTTCTTCGACGACGGACCAGTAGATCAACGGCTCCCGAGCAGACAGCAGCGCTCGAAGGCCCCGTTCGATCCCAGCGGTCACGTTCATGAGACTCTCGTCGGCCCCTTTCTCGGAGGAGTGACGTGGTCACAGGACTTGTGCCTCTCTCCCACCTCCGCGCTGCTCAAAAAGCAGGCGGCGTGCCAACTCAGGTTGGCCAGGGCGACTCAGAGGAGCCCTCGCTGCGAGACGAAGCTGGGAGGGTCGAGCTAGTCCCGAGACAGGCCCTGAGGCAGCGCCTCGCGGGTCAGCTCCTCGACCGCGCGGACCCACTCGGGTGTGGCGTTGAGCGAAGGGACGAGCTTGAGGGTGCCGCCACCAGCCGTCGCGAAGTCCTTAGCTCCGCGGATCCCGATCTCCTCGAGGGTCTCGAGGCAGTCCGCGGTGAAGGCGGGTTCGAGGACCACTAGGCTCTCGAGGCCCTCTTGCCCGAGGGCCTCGAGGCGAGCGTCTGTATAAGGCTTGATCCAGGGGTCGCGCCCCAGACGAGACTGGAAGGCGACCTCCCAGGTCCCCTCTTCTAGCTCGAGCTCGGCGGCTAGGGCCCGAGCCGTGGCGTAGCACTGGGCTCGGTAGCAGGAGCGGTTGGCCTGAGTGATCGTGTCGCAGCAGGACTCTTTGGCCAAGCAGTGGCTTCCGCTGTAGTCGCTAGCCTTGACGTGGCGCTCAGGGAGCCCGTGAAAGCTGAGCAGGACGCGCTTGGGCTGGACCTCTTCGAGAACGGGCTTGGCTACGGCGGCGCTGGCGCGAATGAAGGCCGGGTGGTCGTAGAAGGGCGGCACGACGGTGAGGTTGGGAACGTTGTTGAGCTTGCCGGCTTCGAGGTAGAGCTTCTCGAGGGCCGAGCCCGTCGAGGACGAAGCGTATTGGGGGAAGAGGGGGAAGGCCACGATCTGGTCGACGCCTTCGGCTTGGAAGGTCGCGAGGGCTGCCTCGATGGAGGGCGTCTGGTAGCGCATCGCGAGCAGCACCAGAGCTTCGTCACCCAGGGACTCCTGCAGCGCGTCCCGGAGGTCCTCCGAGTGATACTTGAGGGGAGACCCGCGCTCGGGGTCCCAGACCTCGGTGTAGGCGTTAGCGGATTCCTTGGGCCGGGTCCTGAGAATGATCAGGTTCAGCAGGAGCCACCGCTTCCAACCGGCGATATCGATCACTCGGGGGTCGTCGAGGAACTCGGCCAGGTAGCGACGGACTGGACCCGTCTCGGGCGCGTCTGGCGTCCCGAGGTTGAGGAGCAGGAGGCCCCAGCGCTTTCGGCTCACCTACTTCTTCCCTCCGCCTCGCATCATCTCCATGACCTGGGCGACCGCGGCTGGGTCCATCAGCGTGAGCTGGTTGAACTCGCCGGCCATTAGCGACTCGCCGCCGTCGATCGTGATCTCGCGGCCGGTCAAGTAGGCCGAGCCGTCGGCGAGAAGGAAAGCGGCCAGGTTGGCGAGCTCGTGGTGCTCGCCGAAGCGGCGGGCGGGGATCTTGTCCGGGCTGAGGAGGTCCTCCATGCCGGGGGGCATCAGCTTGGCCCAGGCGCCCTCGGTGGGGAAGGGCCCCGGCGCTATGGCGTTGACGCGGATCCCATACTTGGCCCACTCGACCGCGAGGGATTTGGTCATCGTGAGGACGCCCGACTTGGCGCAGGCCGAGGGTAGGACGTAGGACGAGCCGTGGGTCGCGTAGGTCGTCGTGATCGAGACCACGTTTCCGCCGCCGCCCTCCTTACCGCCTTGGGCGATCACCTGGCGACCGAAGGCCAGGGTGCAGTGGAAGCTGCCCTGAAGCACGATTCCCAGGACTGAGGCGAAGGCGTTGGGCGAGAGCTTCTCGCTTGGGCAGAGGAAGTTCCCCGCCGCGTTATTCACGAGGCAGTCCACGCGGCCGAAGTGGTCGACGGAGGCTTGGATCATGGCCTCGACGCTGGGGAAGTCGCGGACGTCACAAGCCACCGCGAGGGCCTCGCCGCCGGCTGCTTCGATCTCCTCCTTGGCGGCATCGATCACCTCCTGGCGGCGGCTGGTGATCACCAGCTTGGCCCCGAGCTCGGCGAAGCGAAGCGCCATGCTCTTGCCGAGGCCGGTTCCGCCTCCCGTGATCACCACGACTTTGCCTGCCAACAGGTCACTCTGGAACATGAGGCCTCCTCTCGAGTGCGGGCACGATACCCGTCACGCCCGGGCCAGCGGAGGGGGAAGGGAGGGCAGGCTTTCGCGAAGGTCTGCCGCTCGTAAGCTACCGGCGCCAGAGGAGGCTTCCTATGACCGCTACTTCCCTTCCTGACCGTCAGCAGCGGCTGCTAGAGCTCGTTCGGGGCTGTGTGTTTCAGGGCACCGTGACTCTGGCGTCAGGCAAGACGAGCGACTTCTACGTCGACGGGCGATTGATGACGCTGACTGGAGAGGGGTCAGCCCTCTTGGGCGAGGTGATCTTGGAGCGGGCTCGTGCGCTGGGAGCGACCGCGATCGCGGGCCCGACGACGGGAGCATGTCCTCTGGTGACGGCGGCGGGGGTCCTGGCCTATCAGGCGGGGGAGTCTTACACGCTGAGCTACGTCCGCTCGGCGCCCAAGGGGCACGGGCTTCAGAAGGCCGTCGAGGGGCCGCCCCTGAGCGCGGCGGACCGGGTCCTGATGGTCGAGGACGTCGTCACCTCGGGTGGGAGTGTCCTGCGGGCCGTGGAGCGACTCCAAGAGGACACAGGGGCCAAGGTCTTGGTCGTGCTCTGCGTCGTGGACCGCGAAGCTGGGGGGGCTGCGGCCTTCGCAGAGGCAGGCGTTCCCCTTGAGGCTCTGTTCACCAAGGGTCAAGTTCGCGGCGAATAGAGCCTTAGGCCTCTGGAGTCCAGCTCGCCAGCCCTGCTAGGAGCGAGATCGGGAGCTCACGATCTTGGTGCTCGAGGGCGACGTAGCCAAAGCGTCCGTCTGGGTGAACCCAAGCCGCGAGGGCGTAGATCCCTCGCCAGTAGAGCTCCTCAGCGAAGGTCGTCACGACATTCGGGTCGGCGCCGCCGAGGTCACCCGTCGCGAAGTCTGGGGGCCCGAGGATCTCCTGAAGCTCGGCGGCGAGGCTCGCGAAGCGCACCAGGAAGGTGGCAGAGGCTTCCTGGAACGCCTTCGGCTCAGCCTCATAGAAGTCCGAAGAGGACTCGATCCGCTCCTCTCCCTCGGCAGGAGGCTCGAGGGAGAGGACCTGCGTCGCGAGGGTCGCGCCGATCTGGTGAGCGCGCTGCAGCTGCTCGTCGCTGATCTCGCCCGCTGCGCGGCGGGCCTCGAGGGTCGCGAGTGGGTCACTCATGTTCGCTCCACGTGGGTCTCAGCCTACTGCCAAGGCAGCCTCAGGGCCTGGCGTGGGTGACCCTCTCCGCGGGTCTCGGCTGGGCCAGGCTGCGGCGAGGAGGAGCGGCAGAGCCAGGAGGGCGATCCAGGGAGCCAAGTCTCGCTCGGGAGCGGGAGGACGCGCCGCTGCGAGGCGGGACAGGGCTTCGGGAGGGAAGGGGCGCGAGCTAGCTTCAGCAGGCGGGCGCGCCGGCTGCGCCACGCTCCCCAACACCGGTGCTCCTCCTTGGAGGACGCGGCGAGGAGGTCCCCAGGGGACGCGTCCAAGGAGAGGGTGGGGCTCGCCAGCGGGGTAGGCGCGGAGTTCGCCGTGGGAGAGAGGGGCCAGCGCCTCTAGGAGCTCCGCCCAGAGGAGGGGGAAGGACTCGCGCTCGGTCCAAGGCCCCGTGGCGGGGGCTCGGAGGACGACGACCTCGGGGAGCTGGTCACCCGCGACGAGCACGAGGGGTTCGCGGCCCGCGAGGATCAAGGGGCGGACTTGAGGGAGCCCTTTGGGGGTCGGGGTCAGGCCTGGGACCTGAGCGGGGTCGTGAGTCAGACGGCTGGCGAGGTGGCGCCAGGCCTGGTGAGGGGGGCCGGGACGAAGCGCGCCTCCCGGAACCGGCTGATTGGGGAGAGCGACAGGGACCACGGCCAAGGGGATCTGAGGGAGGACCTTGGGGAGAGCGTTGACGATCAGGAGGGCGCACTCAGGGTCGGGGTTGCGTCCCGGCGCGACGAACTCGAGCTGGACCAGCTCTACGGCTTGGAGAGCGCGCCTGAGAGGGGCGCTCAGCTCTCCCTGAACCGCGACCCGGCGAGTTCGCTGGCGGGTGGCGACGGCGAAGGCTTGGTCGTCGCTGGCGAGGGCGTCGGACCCCAGGATCCGGACCGAGGCCTCAAGGGCGCGTCCCAGGGGGGGCGCGCTCCAGCTCAAGAGGAGGGGTTGCCCCTGGCTGAGGACACCCTTGGCTTGGCCTGAGCGCAGGGTTCCGTCTACGAGGCGCGCCGCGAAGGCCACCTCGACCGGACCGGGGGTGCCGAGGAGGGTGGCGTGAAGGGTGTTCCCCGAGCGGCGTAAGGCCACGACGCCGCGATTTAGATAGGGGCCTCCGCTTAGGGCGAGCTGCAGGCGCGGGCTTTGGAGGCCGGGGTCGCGCTCGCTGGCGCAGAACACGGGTGCTGTGACTCCCGGCTGGGGAGCCAAGAGGGGGGCGAGGGCGGTCGGGAGGTCCGCCTCGGCTGCGGCGGGACGGACTCGCTCCAAAGCTTGGAAGGCTTCGTTTCGGGTCAGGAGCTGGGGTGGGGGGCCCGGCAGGAGATGGAGTCGAACGCGGTCGTCGGAGCGGAGGCGCTCTACGACCTCGCGCAGGGCCGCGCGCGTGCGATCCAGGTGGGCCTCGCTCGTGCCTTCTCCCTGAGCGCTGGCAGAGAGTCCACGAGAGAGGACGGCCTCGACGACCAGTGATCCTCGGGGGCCTACGGCGATCCGGGGTCCGCTCGCTGCGGTCACTAGAAGTGTGAGGGCGAGGAGTCGGGACCAGAAGCGCCAACTAAGGCGGCGTTCGGCTGCGCGGGCTTCCTCCTCGCTGGCGGCCCCTGGAGTGAAGAGCTCCAGGTCTGCCACCACCAAGACCAAGGGCTGGCGGCGCCAGCGTTCGAGCAGCCAGAGCGCTATCGCGAGGACCGGGAGGGCAGCAAGGACCCAGGGATAGAGGAGGCTCACGCGCTCAGCCTAAGGGGAGGGAGCCTCCGGCGGGCTAGAAGGGCGCGGCGATCACGTTCCGGGACGCTTCGAAGAGGAAAGTCAGCCCGCGGGGAAGGAGCTCGACAACGAACGCGACGCCGAGGCCGACGATGGCCACCAAGATCAGTGTCTCGGTCATGGTCTGGCGGCGTGAGTGGTTGCGAATGCGCATGGCGGTCTCCCAGCAGCACTCTGCAGCGAATCCAAGACCAGGGCAAGCGCTCGCCCAAGTTGGAGCTAAGGCTCCTCACCTTGCGCCGACTGAATCGGGTCGCGAGGTTCTCGCGCCAACTTTGGTTCAAGTGCGCGCCGGGGGTGAAACGCATGAGACGAAAAGGAGCCTGAAAAGAGCCTGTTCACCAAAAATGAAGGACCTAGCGGCGATGGAATTGTGGTCCCCTGCGTGCTCTACTCATTTTGCTTGCGGACGAACAGTGCGGTTCGCGAACACAATCCACTAAGTGTAGGGAGATACCCATGTTGAAGAACCTCCGTCGTCGTCGCCGCGGACAAGGCATGACCGAGTACATCATCATCGTCGGTCTGATCGCGATTCTGCTGATCACCGCGGTGAACACCTTCCGTGGGACGCTCTCGGGCGCCTTCGACGAGGCTGGCAACTCGATCACCCAAGAGATCACGAACAAGATGCCCTCTAAGGGTGGTGGTACCGGCGGTTAAGAGAACTCCGCGAGGAGGACCCGAGCCCCGTCAGCGTCTGCTGCGTGGCTTGAGGTCTCCTGGGGAATTTCATGCTCCCTGAGCAGGTCCGCGTCCTCCTCACAGTTCTCAACCTAGTAGTCCTCTTCGGACTGCTGATCACGGCGTCCTACACGGACGTCGTCAAGCGCAAGATCTACAACTGGGCGACCTACCCCGCGATCGGGGTAGGCCTTGGCCTTGGTTACATCGTCGACGGTCTCGGGTCCTTTCCATGGATCGGGACCCCCGGCGCTGGCCTCTTGGATCGAGTCGCTGGTTTCGCGCTCTGCTTCGGTGTGTTCGCGGTGTTCAACCTCGTGCGTGCCGTTGGAGCTGGGGACGTGAAGCTGATGGGCGCAGTTGGTGCGCTCACGGGCCTTCCCCTCTGCGTGTGGGCCATGTTCTGGACCTCAGTCGTCGGCGCGATCCTCGCCATGTGGATCCTCCTGATGCGGGGACAGTTGATGCGCGGAGTCGGTCGCTCACTGCGACAAGCGATTCGCATCGGTAAGGACGACGTCCCAGAGGATGCGTCCTTCGAAGAGGCGCCCGAGAAGGCTAGGATCCCCTATGGGGTCGCCGTCTCCTTCGGGACCTTCTTAGCCTTCTTCCTCAACTCCTAAGGGGAGATTTCGTGCTCAAGCGAACCCTCCACTTCATTCGCAAGCTCCTGGCCGAAGAAGAGGCCGGCAGTAGCTCCCCCACCCAAGCTGGGGTTGACGCGCGCGAGGGGTTCCTACGAGGGGAAGACGGCGCGGCGATGGTCGAGTTCATCTTGATCTTCCCCATCCAACTCACAATGACTCTCGCGATCCTTCAGTTCGCGCTCCTCCAATACGCGACCCTCGTGGTTCAACAGGCGGCTGATCTCTCGGCGCGCGCGGCTGCAGTTCACGACGTAATGGGGACCGACAGCGCCACGATGCCGCGGGACGACGCGGCTCTCCGCATGGCTGCGCGGCAGTGCGCTCTCCTGGCCCCGGGGATCCGGGCTCGCTACAACGGCGGGATCAGCGGCGGCTCCTTCAACGGGAAATACACCGTTCTTCCAGAGGGCAAGCTGAGTTGGGGAGGCGGTAACGGCTTCTCGGCCGGGCGCGAGGCCCAGGCCTACGGGCTGATGCAAGACGTCACGACCAGCACGGTCAGCGGCCAGGTTGAGTGCGTGGTGACCTACGACTATCTGATGTCGATTCCGGTCGGGGCTCAGTTCCTGATCATGCTCAACCCGGCGGCTTGGAGTCAGAGCACGGCTCGAGGCGGACATACGGTCTGGCCGATCAAGCGGACGGGGCGCTTCGTCGCCCCTTGGATACGTTGATCATGCGCCGCCGACGAAAGTCCACGAGTGACGAGCGAACCTGGCACCAGGTCCTGGGGGCCGAGGCCCGTCGCTTTCACGAAGACGAAGAGGGCGCGACCCTGGTGTTCGCGGCGGCGACTTTTTTCGCGCTCGCGATGTCGATCGCCTTCGTGTTTCAGATCGGCACCGTCTCGGCGGACCGTCTCCAGATGCAGGGCGCCGCGGATGCTGCGGCCTACTCGGGGGCCTTGGTCGAGGCGAACTCCCTCAACGCCATGGGCCAGATCAACGACGGGATCACCTACGTCAACTACATAGCGATGCGCCACGCGATCGACGCCGTCGTCTACTCCGTCACCCTGCGCCAATACACCTGGCAAGACCGGAACCCGACCGCGACGGGCAACCACGGCTACGTGATCATGGGTGGCGACGAGGACGAGGGGAACAAGCGCATCGACCACGTCAAGAATCACTACGACCCCTTCACGGGCAAGGAGCAGCGCCTTCGGGACACGCTCCGCTGGCGGGACGAGCTCTACATCGCGGGCTTGATCGTGATGCAGTCGACCCCCGGGCTGGTGCGCTCGACCGCGGCCGAGGTCGCTGAAGGGAACGGCGCCAGCCACATCGGGTTCAGCGACGACCTCGATCGTGCCTGGCGCGTGGGCGACGACGAGAAGGAGGGCTTCACCAGCCGAGCCTACGTCAATCAAGACGACGCCTACACGCCCTCCATGTACGAGCGCTACGAAGGTCGCGACGTGATGCAGCTCGACGTGGCGGCGACCAAGACCACCAAGGCGTCCAAGCGGAAGCTGCCACGGACCGACTGGTATGACCTAGAGACTGGCAAGTTCGTCGCCGACTACTACCAGGTCCGCCTCTGCTGGCGGAAGGAGGACTGGGATCACGGTCAGCAGTCCGGGGCCCACAGCCTGGCTCCCTACACGCGCTACCGGGCTGGCGACGCTCCGAACGCTCACTGGCACTATGGTCACTCCCACGTCGGCACGGACCCGGTCAACGGGTTCCCGATCCCGAACGCGCTTCCCCACAATCCGGCAGCGCCGCCGGCATTCCTCAAGGAGGGCGGTCACGCCGACGAGGACCAGAAGGTTCACAATCCGACGGGTCCTCCTGGTCCAGTCCACAGCATTGATCCCTACCGGCCCAAGTGGGCTCACCACGCGGTCAACCCGTGCTGGAACTGCAACCACCCTGGCCGGCCGAATCGGGATCTCTCGCCAACGCCGGACAAGCCAAGCACCTCCCGCTACTCCGAGATCATGGCCACGAGCGGGCGGAGCCAGATCAAGAGCGTCGTCACGCGGCTGAACGACATGCTGAACCGGCCGATCACCTTCACCAACGGGACCGAGCGTAAGCAGGGTCCCTTCATGATTCGTGAGTCGCTCCTACGCTCGGGCGTGACGGTCATGACCTATCGCCGGGGCCGCGGCATGGGCCGACTCTTCCCGGAGTCGCCGTGGGGAATGGTTGCGGTGGCGAGTGCCCAGATTGGCGTCGAGACCAGCAACGGCGTGACGCCGCTGCGGAGCGCCAACGGAGGGAGCGCCCAATACGCGGGCGGCCCGAGCGTCCCCTACTGGTCGAAGTCGGGGGGATCGAACACTGCCAGCGACCGGCGCAAGAACCTCTTCTACGACGTCCCTGGTGGACAGGACGGGTTCCATTTCAGCGCACGCCTGGTTCCGATCGCCCGCAAGCTGACTTGGCACAAGGAGAATGAGGACGGCTCTGGCCTTCGCCAGCTTCTGCGGGGAGGGCGTTGGTACCAAGCTGGTCAGCTCTCGCCGACGACCGCTCCCTCTGCCCGTCCCCCCATCGACGACTTGGGCCAGTTCCTCCAGGTCAACAGCCGTCAGGACTTGGAGGCTTTCTGGCACTAGTCGCACCCGAGCCCGAGACGAACTCTACTGCTGAGATCCCAGGTCCCAGTGGCGGCCCTCTAGCTTGGTTCCGCCACTTCCACGAAGACGAGACAGCCTCTGGTGCGACCGAGTTCTTGATCCTCGTTCCGGTTTACTTGGTGTTCATGATCGGGCTCTTTTCCATGGGCCACATCATGATCGTGCGCCAAGCCTTGGTCTCTGTGACTCGGAACACCGCTTGGGACTCGGCTGCGACTTCAAACGTGAGCGCGAACATTCCGGGTCCTTACCGAGGCGCGCTTCAGATCCAGATCACCAACAGTGACGGGTTCGCCTTCAACCAGGGCAACGGCGGCAAGATCACCCAGTCCATGTTGGTGAGTTCGGGCACCGGCTCTCAAACGGCACTCCAGGCGCTCAACAATGAACCCTTGGCCGAGAACCCGATGACCGCGCGGACGGCCTACGGCACCTATCGCTATGACGGGTTGAACTTCGGGCCTGCCCTAATGCAGAGTACGCGAGCCGCTGTCGTCCTTCCGAGACAGCACAAGCGGAAGGTCTACAAGGCTGGCAGCGGCAAGGATCACGTCGCCTCCGAGTGGGCCTCGGCTCCCTATGACCCCAGCTCGACGGGGAACGGCAACTCTCTACCGCTGAATCCCAAATACAAGAGCTTCTTCAACGGAAGCGAGGGCGTCTGGCGCAACGGCGCCCGCGTCAACGGCAGCCTCCAGCGCGAGCACTCGTTCTTCAAGAGTCGCGTCACCAAGTAGCGGTAACCGAACCTATTGCGAACCGGATCCGCGGTCGCTACAACTTCGTCACCTCAGGATGCCCAGCCCTCCCTGGTGACTCATGTCTTTCGCTCGTCGTGTCCTTAGAGGCAGCACAGTTGCTGTCGTGCGCCGATGTTCTGAGCGCCGGTTCTTCCTCAGACCCGGCCGTCGTGTCAATCGGATCATTCGCTTCCTCCTGGGGCGCTACGCGACCAAGCACGGAATCCAGCTCCACGCTTTCGTGTTCATGGGGAATCACTTCCACCTAGTCTTGACGGACACCAGGCGTCGGCTTCCCAGGTTCATGGAGGAGCTAGACGCCATGCTGACCAGGGTGATCAACAAGCACCTGGGTCGTCAGGGTCGTCTCTGGGAGTCCAAGCCCTACACGCACTGGGACCTCGAGACTCGCGAGGAACTCCTTCAGCATCTCGTCTACCTGGTCGCCAACCCGGTCGAGGCCTGGGTGGTTGAGACGCCGGATCGTTGGCCGGGCGTGATCAGCCTCCCCAGTCACGTCGGCAAGGCCTTGCGGGTGACTCCTCCCAGGGACGGCCTCTTCGGCCGCGGTCAGGAGGGTTCAGCCCTAGGGACCGAATCGGTCCTCGAGGTCCACGTCCCGCCATTCTTCGAGGCGGAGGGTCTCGACCGCTATCGCCGTCAGTTCCAGGCTGCTCTCGAGGCCTACCTCGTGGATCTTCACGTCCGCCCAGGCGGCTACAGCGGCCGAGAGTCCGCCAAGTCCCTCGACCCTTTCTCGGCGCCGAAGGGTGCCCGTAGTGGCCCGACCTTCGGTCTGATCCCAGCCTTGACCAACGCCACTAAGGAGAAGCGCCTAGAGCTCAAGCTCTGGCGTCGCGCCGTCTACGCGGCCTTCGATCGCTGGCGAAGCGACAAGTCCACTCGCTTTCCCGAAGGCACGTGGCTACTAGTCGAACGCTATAAGGCCAAAATAGTCGCCGGCTGACCTAATCGCAGCTCGACCACGCAGCGGGGCTGAGCCCCGCTAGCCCCATGTACGGCCTCCGCGCCAGGCCGGCTAGAACAGGCCCCCGAGGGGCACGGTCGCCTGATGACCAGCGACCGGCAGTGCTGAGGGAAGGTGCCGAAACCATACGGATTCCGCAGGCGAATGGACCCCGGAATCGGACCTTTGGTCCGCTGCGGGCCGCAAAGCAGCGGGGCTCCAGAGGCTCGACCTTGGCGGAAGGCTGGGACTATCAATCGCTCCGGAGACGCTCCCATAGGAGCGAGAGCCAGGCGCTGGCGACGCGGGCCATGGCGAGGACGCCCATGTGGCTGACGCGCTCGGCTCGGGGGAAATAGCGGACACGGATCGGGTGGGAGCGGAGGGGAACCCCGGCCCAAGCCGCGCGGGCAAGGACCTCGACCTCGAGGTCGTAGCGCTCGCCTTGGAGGTCGAGCGTGGCGATCTGCGTGAGGGGGTAGACGCGGAAGCCGGTCTGGGTGTCGGGCAGGACGGGACCCCCTACTCGACGAAGCCAGGCGTTGGAGAGCCAGCAGCCGAATCGACTTCCCCAGCCAGCCCCTGCGGCGGCGAGGTCGCGGACCCCTAGGACGAGAGCACAAGGGTCCTCTAGGGACGCCTGGACGAGGGCCGGGAGATCGTCAGGGTAGTGCTGGCCGTCAGCGTCGAGGCTGATGGCGTGGGTGAAGCCGAGCGCGCGGGCAGCAGCGAAGCCAGTCCGCAGGGCCACGCCCTTGCCACGATTCTCGGGGTGGCGGATGAGGTGGACGCCGGGCAGTCTTCGCAAGATCGCGGCCGCTTCGGGACCCGATCCGTCGTCGATCACGATCACCGGGAGGTGCCGCTGAGCTGATCGGACGACCTCCGCCACGGTGAGCGGGTTGTCGTAGGTCGGGATCAAAGCGCAGGACAGGAAGAGAGCCTCCTCTGGAGGAGGAGCGAGCTCGCACGCTGGGGGAACCGCCAGGAGGGGACTCACTGAGCCTGCTCCTGGAGACGAGGCGCCCAGCGCTCGAGAAACTCGACATAGACCGGCGGACGCGTGATCCAGAGCTCCCTGGTCAGGCTCGTGAAGGCATGGACCGTGAACGCCGTCGCCAGGAGCGTTCCCCCCGGCGGGTCAGCAGGGCCCTCCCGAGTGATCCGGTAGCGGAAATGGAGCTGTGCCGCGCTGACCGGATGAAGCCTGGTCCGGACGTGAAGGAGGTCGCCAAAGAGAGCTGGCGCATGGAAATCGACCTCGGCGTGGATCAGAGGGATCGCCAGCTCGGCTCGCGCCAAGTCGTCGTAGCCGAGGCCGAACTCGCCCCCGAACCCCAACCGGCCCTCCTCGCAGTAGGTCAAGTAGTGGCCGTGCCACACGATCCGGAGCGAGTCCACCTCCTGGAATCGAACCCGGATCTGGGCCTGGCTCTCGAGGTAGGGCCCGCGAGGGAGAGTCCAGCGTCGCTCTTCGCGGTGCGTGGCGGAGGCGCTCACGCGACAGGCTCCATGACGAACTGAAGTCGTCCGCTAGCGACGACTTCGTCTGCGACCGTCGCTTGGCCCGACACCAAAACTCCACCTCCGAGCTGGGTCACGAGGGTCACGGCGCAGGAGACCTCCTCGCCGACCTTGACGGGGCGCTTGAGGACGAACTTGCGGAGCCCGACCAGGAGCCCGCGGATCGGTCGGGGCTCGGCGCCCTCGCCGCCAGCCAAGGCAGCTCCGAGGAGGGCGGCGGTCTGGGCGAGGCCCTCGATCAGGGCGCCGGACCAGAGCTCCTGGCTGCCGCGCGTCAGGGGGCCCGGCGCGACCCGAAATGAAGCCCGCGCCTCGCGCGGCCCAAGGGCGTCGACGCGCTCGAGGACGCGCAAGGGAGGCTGGTGGGGGAGGCAATCGAGGGGGGTCATGGCTACTCGGAGACAGCCCCCGCGCGTTCCAAGGCCTGACGGCAAGGATCTTCGCCGCGTGCCCCGCTTGGAGTCAAGGTCGCGCCGCTTCAGGACTCGGCTGCGAAGCCGGGCAAGTCAAGGACAAGGGGCAGCGGCGAGGCCGGGATCTCCTCGGGGAGCTCGCTTCGGTTGAAGAGGGCTGGGGCGAGGTCGTTGGCAGTCATGGGGTGGAACACGCTCGCCAGGAGCTGAGCTTGGAGGCGCCCGGCGCCGAGTTCGAACTGACCTCCCCCATAGACCTGGATTCCGCGAGCCTCGCAAGCGGCGTAGACCCGGAGGACCTCCCGGAGGCGACCGAAGCGCGAGGGCTTGACGTTCAGGCAGCGCGGCTGGGGTTGGTAGAGCTCGAGGTCCTTCAGGGAGCAGAAGGGCGCGTCGTAAGTCACCCGCGCCATGTGAGGCGCGAGGGCCTCCTTGGTCTCGGCCGTCCAGCCCGGGTCTTCGAGCCAGGCGTCGGGGAGACCCTCGGCGACCCGTCTGTAGAGCGCGCCGTCTGGGGCATTTCCTGCAAATGGCCCGTGGTATTGACCCTTGAAGTCGACGGTCGTGACCTTGCCAGAGGCTCGGAGTTCGGAGATCAGGTCCTCGTCCCAGGCCGGATCGACGTCGAGCTTCAGCTCGAGGCTCGGGTCCCGTTCCCAGAGGCGCTCGAGGGCTGCCAGGCTGGGCGGTGAGCCGAGGCCCAGGGAGACCACGAAGCGTAGGGGCTGAGCCTCACGGCCGATCGCAGCCGGAAAGGAGCGGCCCGCCTGGCGGAGAGCCAGATCGAGGGCCGCGCTCTCAAAGGCCCAGCGCCGGTAGAGGGCTGCTTTGGGATCGGCTGGGAGCTTGGGGAAGAGCTCCAGCCCGTCCAGGCGGCGAGAGAACTCGTCGAGGGTGTAGGTCCCAGCGAGGTCGAGGACGGGCCCCTGACGCAAGAAAGCCTTGGCGTCAGGCGCCTGGTAGGTCACGTCCTCGCCTCGCCCCTCGCAGCCAAGACCGCTTAGGCGGACCTCGGTCGAGTAGCGCGTCCAGCCAGCCTTGGTTGCCAGTTCGAGGCCAGCGAGGGTGTAACCCTCGATCGTGAGGGGGGTATCAAGAACTTGAAACATGGGACCTCTGGACCAGCGAGTCAGGAAACCGCTCTGACCAGACCATGAGGTATGGTGTTGCGCCAGTCCGGCGCTCTCTACAAGAGGGTGAAAGTCGAGTGATCCAGAGGTCTCCCCGCGCGCGTAGCTGTGGGGGATCGACGTCACTCTGGAGGATTCATGCCACGCGTTCTGACCTGCTTCGTTCTTTGCTTCGCACTCCTAGGCTGCGCCACCACCGGCTCCAATGAGGGCGGCGGCACCAAGAAGGAGCGCAAGTACGCCGATCACGTCGGTAGCTTGACCTTCCACGAGTTCAAGGGCCAGGAGCCTACGACCAAGCCCAAGGGGAAGATCAAGGGCGAAGGCGTGACCCTCGTCAACGCCGAGGGCAAGGAGGTCGAGCTCAACTCGCTGCTTGGAAAGCCCATGGTCCTCGTGTTCATGCGGGGCTTCGCCGGCACGGTCTGTCCCTACTGCACGAGCTACACCGCACAAATGGCAGCGCGCTATGACGAGTTCACAGCGGCCGGCGCCGAGATCCTCGTCGTGTATCCGACCCGTGAGGAGGACAAGGCTCAGGTCGAGACCTTCGTCGAGATCGTGAACGAGATCCTCGAGGAGGAGGGCCAGGAGTCGATCCCCTTCCCCGTCTACCTCGACCTAGGAGTCAAGGTCGTCAAGCACTACAACCTCGTCGGCGACCTCAGCAAGCCCTCGACCTTCGTCCTCGACCCCACGGGCAAGATTCGCTACCTCTACGTCGGTCGCGACGCTGACGACCGCCCCGCCCTCGATCGCGTCCTCGACGAGGTCAAGAAGCTCAAGCAGGAGTAGTCCTCGTGTCCAACCAGGGCGAGAGCACGGAGACGTCAGGCTTCGAGCCGACGATCCTCGAGAACGCGACCCTCGGGCTGAGCCAGCTCGACAAGGACCTCGTTGACGAGGCGATTCGCCAAGGTCTGATCACTCAGGTCCAAGGGCAAATGGTCCTGGAGTCGGTGGTCTCCTCGGACAAGCCCGAGGGCGGGACCGAGACCGTGGCCCTGATGGTCGATCGCGGCTTGATCCCGAAGGAGAAGGCCGAGGAGCTCCTCGACTCCCTGACCGAAGAGTTCGTCCCGGGCTACCGCCTCGGGCGCGAGCTCGGGCGCGGCGCCATGGGCGTCGTCTACGAGGCGACCCAGAAGAAGCTCGGGCGCAAGGTCGCCCTCAAGGTCGTGAACCCGGCCCTGAGCCAGAACGCCGACTACGTCAAGCGCTTCAAGCGCGAGGCCCAGACCCTCGCCAAGCTCAACCACCCCAACATCGTTCAGCTCTACGACTTCGGCGAGGCCAACGGACGGATCTTCCTCGCGCTCGAGTTCGTCGAGGGCGAGGACGTCACCAACTACATGGAGCGAGAAGGCCGCGTCTCGGAGAAGCTGGCGCTGAACATCGTGCGCGACGTCGCCTTGGGACTCGGCCACGGGCACGTCTCGGGAGTTATCCACCGCGACGTCAAGCCCGCCAATTTGCTGCTCCTGGCAGCGGCAGAAGGGGACAAGGCGTTCACGACCAAGGTCACCGACTTCGGTCTAGCGCGCGAGCAAGAGCACAAGGGCGACGGAGAGCTGACCCAAGAGGGCACGATCCTCGGGACCCCGGCCTACATGGCGCCCGAGCAGACCGAGGGCGTGGCCGCCTGCCACAAGTGCGATATCTACGCGCTGGGGGCGACGCTTTATCACATGCTGACCGGCAGCGTCCCCTTCCAAGCCAGCTCGGTCGTCTCGATCCTGCTCAAGAAGCAGACCGAGCGCCTCGAGAACCCGCAGATCAAGGCTCCCGAGCTGAGCTCGCAGGCCGTCCGCCTCCTGGACCGGATGCTCTCCAAGACCCCCTCGGAGCGGTATCAAGACTACACCAGCCTCCTGGCTGACGTCGAGCTCGTCCTTCAGGGACAAGAACCGAGCGTCGAGCCTTTGCCGGAGGAGCACTCCAGCCTTCAGCTCTCTGCGCTCGTTCAGACCCAGGCCGTGAAGCTCCCCTCGGGTCGGATCGAGGCCCAGGAGGGAGGCGCGGGTCTCGCGCCAGCCCTCGGCGTGATCGTGCTCGTGTTGGTCTTGGTCGGCGCCTACCTAGGCTTGAAGGGGGGCGATCCTCAGCCGAGCCCGACGCCCAGCCAGAGCGTCGCGATCGAGCCTTCGCGCTCAGCGAAGCGCTTGCTGCGAGGCAAGCTCAAGGCCCTCGAGAGCGTGTCTCCCCAGGCCTTGGCCGGACAACTCAAGGTCCTGACCGAGCTCCAGGGCATGATCGCGGAGCTGCCCGAGGGACAGCGTGACCTGTTCTCGATTCGCCACCGGGGCCTCGTAGACACCGCGATCAGCGCGAGCCGGGACGACGCCCTCGAGGCCCTCTCCAAGGCTTGGAAGGCCGGGGACTACTCGCGCTTGGCGGAGCTGATCGAGGCTCGAACCCAGCTCGTCGGCTTGGCTGGGGGAGAGTTGGTCGACGAGTTCGCGGAATACGCCAAGCGCTCGGCGGCGGCGGCCAAGGAGGGCGCAGGTCAGGCCGAGCGCGCGCTTTGGAGTGAGATCGAGGCCGGCTGGGAAGAGTCCCCCAGAGACATTATGGCGCTGCTGGCCAAGCTCAAGACCATGCAAGGCTACGTCGCCTTCACCCCGGAGACCGCGACCGTGACCGCGCGAATCCTCGAACTCGAGAGCAGCGCGCCAGTCGTCGAGTTGATCCCGATCCCGGCTGGGGCAGTGCTCTCCATAGACGGCGAAGAGGAGCCGGCCGGGACCTTCAAGGGTCGCCTTCCGGCTGGCAAGCACACGATCAAGGCTAGCGCCGAGGGCTATCGGGACTACGAGCGCACCATCGATCTCAAGGGACGCTTCGCGGAGCAGCTCCACCTCGCGCCCCTGCGCAAAGCGGCCCTCAAGGAGGACCCGGACTTTCCTGGGTTCAAGGTCCGCGTTCCGGGAAAGAAGAAGCCTCTCCTCAACCCGAAGAACAAGTCCTGGTCCAAGTATTGGAAGCGAGAAGGGGGCGGCGAGTGGGCCCTGCGCTCCGACGACGACCCCTTCGGTCTCGACGGGACAGGGTCCCGACTGGGGACGTCCGTGATCACTCACGAGGCCTTTCAAGAGCGCTGTCTCAGCAAGCTCAAGGCTGCCGGAGCAAAGGGCTGGACCGTGACTTGGCGTATGACTCCCTTCCAAGGGACCAGCAAGAAAGAGGGCCGCGCCGTCCTGAATCCAATCAGCGACGAGCAGCTCCGCTCGACGGCCGCCGAACTCCGGATCCTCAAGTCTGAGGCGGGCGAAGTGACTGTGGGCTTCGACCGGGGTCAGGTCTACCTCGGCCTCCGCAAGGCCGACGGGCTATATACCCGCTGGACCGAGGCCTACTCGGGCGCCCCGCCTGAGTTCTATCGCCTGGGCTGGGACGGCGACGTCGCGGAGGTCTCCGTCAAGGAGACCTCGGCCGCGCCTTGGCGCTTCTTCCACTCGATTCGCATCGCGGAGGCCAGCGACAAGACGCTCAGCCTAGCAGTCCTCAATGGACGGGTCGTGTTCACGGACCTCAAGGCTCCCCTGGCTTTGGTCCCCGAGTAGGAGACCGCCTCAGTCTCCGCTGGGGCTGAAGTCTCGAAGCGAGTTGGCAGGGATCCAGCCCGTCCGGTGGTCGAAGTAGACCTCGCGGTGATCGCCCCGGGCCCTTCCGGTGGGGACGAATCGCTGACCCTGGAGGACTCCGTTGAGCGTCCCTCCGAAGTGTTTGTTGGGGTCGGCGGAGAGCTGGCGAACCCAGGGGTAGACGCCCTTGGTGCGCTTGTCCCCGATGACCTCTACGCCCCCAGGCTCTGAGCTGGCTCTGAGGTAGCTCTCGCGGACGAAGCCGTAGCTGGCGCCCCACTGGACGCGGCGCCAAGCGCCCTCACGGTCGAGGAGGAAGGCGTCGCGGGGTCCCGGGAGCTTGGTTCGGGGCCAGCCGAGGGGGGCGGTCCAGATCCAGGCGCCCTCCATGATCGTGGCGCGCTCCCCGAGGGTAGGGGGCGGGAAGTGAGGCTCTTCGAAGAGCTCCCCCTCGTGCACGACGTTGCAGCTAGGGACCCCGTTGAAGCTCACGAGCGCCGGATAGGTCTCGGTGTGGGACACGCTCAGGTAGCCGCGCTTCCCGGGCGCGACGCGAGAGGTCTTGACGCGGCGAAAGCTGACGACGCCGGTCTGCCCCGCCCAAGCAGCCCACTCCAGGCCCTGGCCCTCGCCGCGGCGGCCCGACTCCCCCCAGAGACCGACGCTCAGGGAGTAGGCCTGGACCCAGTGCTGCCAGTAGGGCTCCGAGAGGCGGCTCCGGATCCAGTCCGAGAACTCGTCGCTCCCCTCGACGGGGACGGCCCTTGGTGTCCACAGAGGACCTTTGTCCGGACTGACCTCCAGGGTCCCCCAGAGCTGTGACTCGCGGAGGAGGGGGAGTTGGCGCCGGCCCGCGAGGGCGTTGCTCTCGCTGACTTGGCCGGAGGAGCCAGGCAGAGCGTCGCGGGCGCGGATGCGGAGCAGCTCGACGCGCGCTCTCCAGGGATCGCTCGAGACGCGGGTCTGGCGGACGTAGACGCAGAGCGCGCGGGTCCTGCCGCGCTCGGTGCTGCACCAGGTCAGGGCCCCTTCCCAGACGGGCCCGCTCGTCAGGAGGCCGGTCAGGAGCGCCTGGCTGGCAGGGCGCTCGGCGCGGATTTGGGGGAGCTCTGCCCAGCCCGTGACTGGGGCGGGGCTGGACGGAGGGCTGGGCGTGCTCGCGTCCGGCGAAGCGCTCTGAGAGGGACTCGGCTGAAGGGGGGTCGCGCTAGGTCCGATTGCGCTCGTGGGCTCCTGTCCCCTGCTGAGGGCGACTGCGATCAGTCCTCCGGCGAGGAGCACAAGGGCGGAGAGTCCTGCGAGCAGGATCCCGGAGCGGGGGCGCGCCGCGCGGGGCCCAGAGTCGAGGGCCGAGAGCGCAGCCGCGAACTCCGCCACGCTCTGGAAGCGCTCGGCAGGGTCGCGAGCCAAGACGCGACGGAACACGGCATCTAGCTCCGGGCTGACCTCGGGCCGGAGGGAGCGGAGCGCTGGCGGCTCCGACTCCTCGAGCATCAAGAGCGCCTCGTGGAGGCTAGCGGCGACGACGGGAGGGCGGCCCGCGATGACGCCGTAGAGGAGCGCCCCCAAGCCGTAGACGTCGGTTCGCTCGTCGACCCGCTTGCTGTCGCGAGCTTGCTCTGGCGCCATGTAGGCCGGGGTCCCCAGGATCGAGCCCGTCGTGGTCAGGCTGTGGCCGCTCGGGCCTTGAGCGAGGCCGAAGTCCGCCAACTTGGGGCGCCCCGCGCCGTCGAAGATCACGTTGGCGGGCTTCAGGTCGCGGTGCAGGACGCCGGCTGAGTGGGCATGGCTCAGGGCGTCCGCCAAGGACAATCCGACCTGGATCGCCTCGGCGATGGGGAGGGGCCCCTGGCGCGCCACACGTGCCTGGAGGCTGCCGCCCTCGAGGAGCTCCAGCACCAGGTAGCGGAGGGGGCCGTCGGAGCCGACGTCGAGGACGCGCACGATCCCTGGGTGATCGAGCTGCCAAGCCAGGTCTGCCTCGCGCCGAAAGCGCTGGAGGTCCTCCTCGTCGCCACCCTGGTGAAGGGTCTTGAGCGCGCAGACCGCGCCGGTTTGGGTGTGGCGGGCACGGTAGACGGCGCCCATTCCACCGCGGCCGAGCTCTCCCAAGAGCTCATAGGGTCCGATTCGCTTGGGCCCGAGCTCGGCGGCCCCGCGCGTCTGGGCTTGGGCTCCGTAGCCCTGAGGGGCCCGCCCGGGGTCTGGGTCGCGGTGGGTGGCCTCGAGGCTCGGATAGCCGCCGCGGTCGGAGTCGCTCCCGAGGCGCGCCCGGTCCGCGGCGCTCCCCAGGACCGGGCGACGGTCCGAGTCTGAGTCGAGTCGAAGCGTTCCTCCAGGGCCGGGGACCCGATCCGAGCTCTGCTTCGGTCGAACCAGGGTCGACTCGGCTTGGGCGAGGGTCGAGGCGTCGAGGTGGCCTTCGCGCAGGAGGACGTGTCGCAGGCTGCTCCCGCTCTGCTCGGCGCGCTGGAGGCACGCCGAGAGGAGCTCACGCGGGAGGGCCCTGCGCTGCCAGAGCAGCTCGGCCAGACGACGGTCCGGGATCGGCACCTGACCACGTTACCTCCGCGACCCTAGGGAGTCCTACGGGGGGCGGTGGAGCGATCGATCCCCGGGTGTTCAGGAGTTGTCGCTCCTCTGGCACGAAGAGCGCGACCGCAGGAGTTCGGTTGGCACTCGGCGTGCGCAAGCCCACTCCATGCACGACGAGAACGCCGACAGCCCGCCCCGACCTGACAAGAGCGACACGAGCTTCGCGGGCGAGGTCGTCGCCTCGGCGGCGACCAGCGTCGCTCCCGCTGGCCTCCTGACCCTCGCGCTCCTCGTGGCCGGCGTCGAGCCCCACCTCATGGTCCCGCCGGAGTTCGTGATCGCGGTCCTCTCTAGCGCCGCTGTGTTCGCCCTCGTCTTGGTCTGCCGCCTTCACCGGCGGCAGATGGCCCGCTCCCGGAGGCAGCATGAGTCAGCCGCTTCGAGTCGACTCGCCTTGCGTTGGAGTCGCTGAGTGAGGGCTTCGGACCCTCGCGAATTCTCCGCCACCTGGCTCCTGCTGCCCTTGGCCCTGTTCGTGTCCTCGCTCTTCCTGCCGACGGTCCAGGCCTATCAAAGCGCGGCCACGACCCCTGGCTGGGAGCTCCTCTGGGGTTCGCTCAAGACTCCCTACGGCGCCCCGAACTACCTCTATCTGCTCTCGCTGGGACTGCTCGCCGTCTCGGGCGGCAAGGCAGGCCTCGGAAGGGCGGGCCGAATCACGGGCTGGCTCGCGGCCCTCGGCAGCCTCCCGCCTCTGCTCTTGTTCTGGTGGTTCGGGGAGCTGCCGGGCTACTGGGTCTGGGCGGCCAGCCTCTGGACGCACGCTTTGATCCCCTACCTGACGCGACTCGGGCTCCAGCCCATGAGAGCCCAGAGGAAGTCTCGCCTCTCGTCCGAGGTCGCGATCTCGGCGGCGATCAGCGCGGCGCCGGCCGCCCTGCTGGTGGCGATCCTCTCCCTGACGGGAGTCGAGCCGCCCCAAGGGACGGCGCTCCTCGTTCCCTCCCAGTTCGCCCTAGCTGGAAGCGCGAGCCTAGGGACCTTCGTCGTCGTCCTGGCGTGGCGGCTCCTTCGGGCTCGGCGGAAGCCTCAGATCGTGGTGAGCGAGCGGCGAGAGCCGCGGTCGACTACACGGGTCGCGGCCCGCTGGAGGCGAGGCGTCGTCCGAGGACGAAGATCAGTCTCGGTTTAGCCAGAGGGTCAGCGGGCTCCAGCCCACGAAGAGCGCGATCGCCCCCTGCAGGAGCGCGAAGAAGTCGAGGTTCCGCAGGAGCTCGAACACGAAGAACGCCGCTAGGCAGGAGCCGAGCACGAGCGCGGCTAGCTCCGCGAGCTCCGGGACGATGGGGTAGAGCACGGCCACGGCCAAAGCTGCGACGGCCAACACGATGGGGACAGTCCCGAAGTAGGCCAGGACGAGCGCGAGCGCGACGCAGAACCCGCCCTGGACCCAGGGGTTCTCACGCCAGTCAGGTCCGTCTTCCTTGCTGGCGAAGGGGTCGTCAGGGATCGCGTCGTAGCTGAAGCGGCCCAGGGACGAGTCGACCTGTCCGCCTCCCTCGAGGGGTGGCTGCGGAGCGAGAGACTGCGGAGAGCGGAGTTCGTGGGCCTGGCTCAGGGCCGGCTCCTCCTGCTGCGCCGGCGCCGGAGCCCGCTCGATGGTGCTCTGGAGGCGCTCTGCCTGAGGCGCGCGCTCGACGGTGCTCTGGAACGAAGGCACGGGCAACTGCTCGAGGGTCTCAGTGAGCGCAGGGCCTGGGGTGGGCTGGCTCTCGAGGGGCGCAGGCTCTGAGGAGCTCTCCGAGCTCTCGGAGTTGGCGAGGCTCTCCCCCTCGTCGGGGAACACGGTTCGCTCCTGGCCGGAGTCCGGGTCCTCGAGGATGAGGCCGATGAGGGACTCGCGCTGCCAAGCCCGTTCCCGCTCGGTGTCGGAGTCAGCGCAGGCCTCGAGCGCGAGGGAGAAGGTCTTGGCTGCCGCTGCGCCCGCCATAGGTCCGCCGAGGACGGTTCGGGCGCTCGTGGCGCAAGCCAGGGCCGCGCTGCTGGCGCCTTCGCGCGAGGCGACCTCGTAGGCTTCCTCGAGGAGGGCCTCGACCGCGGCTTCGTCGAGGAGCTCGACGCCGCGAGCGACGCGGACGCAGCGCCGGAGGACGGCGCCCTCAGGGCCAGCTTCGGCGAGGTCTAGGACGCGCGCGGCGGCCTCCGCTGCAGCCCGCTGGATCAGCTTGGGGTCGAGCTCGCCCCCGCGGAGGACGGCCTCGACCTCGCTGAGGCTCTCGGTGTCAGCCGTCGGCGTCCATGACCCTTCGCCCAGGGCTTGGGCCTCGGTGTTTCCCAGGAAGGCCGCCAGGCGGACTCGCTCTGGGGTCACGTCGTGGAGCCGCAGCCGCTCACCGAGTGAGAGGCTGGGTCCCTCGTAGGCTTTGGGGTCCAGGTCGTCTAGGTTCACGGCCCTAGCCTACCGAAGCCCGTGGGGGTTGGAGGGAGAGCTGCTGCCGCGGCGTTGAAGGTGTTGTGGGTGCCGGGGGGGCTAGATCTGGAACAGGAGCTGGGTCGGGCTCGCGAGGAGCGCCGCTACGCGCCGGGTGAATCGCGCCGCGAGGGCCCCGTCGATCACGCGGTGGTCGTAGCTGAGGCAGAGGGGCATGAAGAGGCGCGGGACCGGGCCCTCGGGGGTCACGGCATAGCGCTGCTGGCTGCGGGCGACTCCTAGGATCGCGACCTGGGGCCAGTTCACGATAGGCGTGAAGCCCGTCCCGCCGATCCCGCCAATGTTGGTGATGGTGAACGAGCCGCCCTTGAGCTCGGCCGGCTTGATAGCGCGCTCGCGAGTTCGCTTGGCGATATCCGTCAGCTCGTCGGCCAGCTGGACGACGGGCTTCTTGTCGACGTCGCGCAGGACCGGGACCAGGAGCCCGTATTCGGTGTCGACGGCGATCCCGATGTGGACGTAGCGCTTGAAGATCTGGCGACCGGCCTCGAGGTCGAGGGTGCTGTTGATGGCCGGGAACTCCTTGAGCGCCACGGCGCAGGCCTTGGCCACCAGCGCCGTCGCCGTGACCTTGGGGCCGTCGGGGTTCGCCTTCTTGAAGGCCTTGCGGGCGGCCTCCAGCTCGGTCACGTCCGCCTCGTCGAACTGCGTGACGTGCGGGATCGTCTCCCAGGAGCGGACCATGGCCTCAGCCGTCCGGCGCCGGATGGAGGTGATCTCCTCGACCTCGACCTCGCCCCACTTGGAGAAGTCGGGCATGGCCGGGAGGGGGCTGCGGCTGCCGCCGCCGCTGGTCGCTGCCATTCGCTTGAGGTGGCCGTGGACGTCGTCGACGGTGATCCGCCCGCGCTGACCGCTGCCTGAGATCTGGCTGAGCTGGACGCCTAGGAGGCGGGCCAGGCGACGGACGGCAGGGCCTGCTGGGTAGGTCCCTCCCTCGCTCGCGGCGGGCGGCGCGGGCTCTGGAGCCTTGGCCTCCTCGGCCTTGGCGGGCGCCTCAGCCTTGGCCGGCGCAGCCTGGGGCTTCTTGGCCGCGGGGGCGTCCTTGGGCTCGCTGGGTCTCGGGGCCGGTGAGGCGGCGTCCGTCGCGATCGTGAGCACGAGGGCTCCGACCTCCACCGTGTCGCCTGCCGACACGTTGAGGCTCTCGATCTTGCCTGACTTGGGGGCCGGGAGCTCGACGGTGGCCTTGTCGATCTCGACCTCCATCAGAGGCTGCTCAGCCTCGACCTGGTCGCCGACGGCGACCAAGATCTTGACGACGGTCCCGGACTCGATGTCATCGCCCAGCTCGGGGAGTGTGAACTCGAAGGTGCTCATAGCGTCTGTCCTGTCGCTTAGGCGAAGAGGGAGTCGGGTTGATCGGGGTCGACGCCGAGGTCTGCCATGGCCTGAGTGACCTGGGCAGGCTCGAGTTGACCACGTTCGGCGAGGGCGCCGAGGGCCGCGACGACGACCGCCGCCGCGTCGATCTCGAAGTGGCGGCGGAGGTTCTCCCGCGTGTCGCTGCGGCCGAAGCCGTCGGTGCCGAGGACCCAGAAGCGTCCGGGGATCCAGGGGCTGATCTGGTCGGCGACGAGCGAGACGTTGTCGCTGGCCGAGACGAAGGGACCGTCTAGATCCGAGAGCATGCTCCAGAGCGGGCAGCCGCGCGGAGTCTGATCGGGGTGGAGGCGGTTCCAACGCTCAGCTTGGGTCGCGTCGCTGCGGAGCTGCTTGTAGCTCGTGACGCTCCACACGTCGGCCGCGACGCCGCGCTCCTCGAGGATCGCCGCGGCCTGGAGGACCTGCTGCAGGATCGAGCCCGAGCCCATGAGCTGGACGCGGGGTCCTGCGGCGCTGCTCTTCTGGAGGAGATACATCCCGTCCACGATGCCCTTGGTGACCCGCTCGCGGTCGTCGACCTCTAGCGCTGGCATCGCGTAGTTCTCGTTGTGGAGCGTGATGTAGTAGATCCAGGGCTCCTGGCGCTCGTACATCCGCTCGAGACCGTCACGGATCAAGACCGCGATCTCGAACCCGAAGGCCGGCTCGTAGGCGCGCAAGGTCGGGAAGGGCGAGGCCATCAAGAGGCCGTGGCCGTCTTGGTGCTGGAGCCCCTCGCCGTTGAGCGTCGTGCGGCCAGCCGTGGCGCCGAGGAGGAACCCGCGGCCTCGACTGTCGCAAGCGGACCAGATCAAGTCTGCGATCCGCTGGAAACCGAACATGGAGTAGAAAATGTAGAAGGGGATCGTGTTGACCCCGTGGGTCGCGTAGGCCGTGGCGGCCGCGATAAAGCTCGCCATGCCGCCGGCCTCGCTGATCCCCTCTTGGAGGACCTGACCGTCGCGCGACTCCTTGTAGAAGGTCAGCGACTTGCGGTCGACGGGCTCGTAGAGCTGGCCGTTGGGCTCGTAGATCCCGAACCCGCGGAAGAAGCTCTCCATGCCGAAGGTCCGCGCCTCGTCGGGGATCACGGGCACGCAGAGGTTCCCGTGCGTCTCCGAGCGCATCAGCGTGTTCAGGATCCGCACGAAGGCCATGGTCGTCGAGATCTCGCGGCCGTCGGAGCTGGCCATGAACTCCTCGAAGAACTCCTGCGGTGGAGCCGGGAGGGCCGAGGCCTGCTCCTTCCGCGCGGGGAGGTAGCCGCCGAGGGCTTCTCGTCGCTCGCGGACATAGGTCGCCTCGGGCGAGTCGGCCGGGAGCGAGACCAGGGCCGGGATCTGAGCCTGGAGGTCGTCGAGGGGGACCTGGAAGCGGTCGCGGAACTCGACGAGGCCCTTGTTCTTGAGCTTCTTCTGCCCGTGGGTCGACATAGCACCCTGGCCGACCTTGCCCATGCCCCAGCCCTTGATGGTGTGCATCAGGATCAGGGTCGGGCTCCCGGTGTTGGCTCGGGCGGCGGCGTAGGCCGCGTAGATCTTCTTGCGGTCGAGGCCGCCGCGCTGGAGGGACTCGAGCTTGTCGTCGTCCCAGCCCTCGATGAGCTCCGCGAGCTCCGGCGTGTCGAAGACCATGCTCCGGAGCTCAGAGGCCCCGTTGGCCGCGATCCGTTGCAGGTTTCCGTCGACGAGGCCGCCGAGGCGCTTCTCGATCAGGCCGTGCTCGTCGTTGTGGAAGAGCTCGTCCCAGGCGCTCGACCAGAGGACCTTGATCACGTTCCAGCCCGCGCCGCGGAAGCAGCCCTCGAGCTCGGGAATGATCCGGCTGTTGCCGCGGACCGGGCCGTCGAGGCGCTGGAGGTTGCAGTTCACGACGAAGCACAGGTTGTCGAGGCCGTCGCGAGCGGCGATATGGATCGCGCCGCGGGACTCGGGCTCGTCCATTTCGCCGTCGCCGAGGAAGGCCCAGATCTGGCTCCCCGAGGTGTCGACGAGGCCGCGGTGGTGGAGGTAGCGGTTGAAGCGCGCCTGGTAGATCGCGGTCAGGGGCCCGAGCCCCATGCTGACCGTGGGGAACTGCCAGAACTCAGGCATCAGCCAGGGGTGGGGATAGCTCGGGAGCCCCCCCCCGCCGACCTCGCCGCGGAACCGGTGGAGCTGGTCGAGGGTCAAGCGCCCCTCGAGGTGCGCCCGGGAGTAGATCCCCGGCGAGCCGTGGCCCTGAATGTAGAGGTGGTCGCCCGAGCCCTCGCCCTCCGCCCCGCGGAACACGTGGTTGAAGCCGACCTCCATGAAGCGGCAGGAGCTGGCGTAGGTGGCGATGTGTCCGCCGATCCCAGCGCGCTCCTTGTTGGCCTTGGTCACCATGGCCATGGCGTTCCAGCGCAGGATCGACTCGATCCGCTCCTCCATGACCTCGTCGCCGGGATACTCCGGCTCGGCCTCCTTGGCGATGGTGTTCACGCAGGGCGCGATCACCTCGAAGGGCAGCTCGACTCCGCGAGTCCGCGCGCGGTCGCGCAGCTCGCCAAGGAGGAAGCGAACGCGATCTGGGCCCCAGCGGACGACGAGGTCCTCGAGGCTGTCGAGCCACTCCTCCGTCTCAGCTGGGTCGACGTCGGTGTGCGCGCTATCGATCCGGTCGTGCATATGGGATCTCCCCTCAGAGCGCGCTAATCTAACCCCGCTCTGCTGCTGCAGAAACTCGAACAGCAGCGCAGAGGGAGGCAAATCGTGGGGAAGCTGAGCGACGAAGAGCGCGAGATCGAGGCCAAGAAGCGCGGAGACGCGGGCGTCAACGACCCCGGCGTCCGGGCTGCAGCCGAGGCCCTGGCTACCTTTCCCAACGCTTATCCCGATCGCGACTACGTCGTGACCATTGATTCGCCGGAGTTCACGGCCGTCTGCCCCATGACCGATCAGCCCGATTTCGGGACGATCGTCGTGGAATACGTGCCGAATCGGGACCTCCTGGAGCTCAAGAGCTACAAGCTCTACCTCGGCAGCTATCGCAACGTGGGGATCTTCCACGAGACCGTCACCAACACGATCTTGGACGACCTCAAGGGCTGCCTTGAGCCTCGTCGCCTGAAGGTCACGGGGACCTACCGGCCCCGCGGCGGGATCACGACGATCGTCACGGCGGAGTGGCCCGAGTAGGGGACTCCGAGGGCGGAGCCGCGTGAGGCGCTTCTTCTACGTCGCGCTGCCGGCCTTCCTGACCGACGGCGGGTTCTACCTGGCGCTCTTCACCCTCAGCCATGCGCTGGAGGTGGCGGGGGCGAGCAACGCTCGGATCGCGCTCTGCTTCGGCGTCTACAACCTGGCCTACATGTTCGCAGCGCCCCTGTTGGGGCGCCTCAGCGATCGGCACCGCGGGGCCTCGGTCTTGACCGGCGGCTTGATCTTCGCCCTCGTGTATACCGTCCTCGGGGGACTCATGAACCTCGAGACCGGGCCAGCTGGGGTCACGGTCTCGCTCCGGGGAGGCGGCGAGCTTGCCCTGGCTTGCTACGGAGCCATGGCGGCCATGGCCCTCGCGAACGCCCTGTTCTGGCCTGCCTTTCAAGCTCGAATCGCCGACCGCGAGCCGACGCCCGAGGCCCTCGAGGCCGCGATTCGCTCGTTCAATATCGCCTGGACTGCCGGCAAGTCCGCGGGCTTCCTCGTGGGAGGGCTCCTCTTCCTGCGGGCGCCCCAGGCTTGCCTGTGGCTGGTCGCGGCCGCCGGCTGGACCGTGGTGGCATGCGCGCTCTTGGACCGAGCCCCGCGCGGCGAAGGAGCCACGAGCGAGCCGACCCAGAGCGACGTCCCGAAAGGACGCAAGGGGGCCTTCCTCCTGGCGGCGCTCCTGGCGAACTTCGCGCTCTGGGGCGCCGTCTCGACGCTCAAGGGCTTGGCTCCGACCCTGGCCCACGGCTGGTCCCTGAGCCCGCAGCAGACCGGGATCCTGCTGGCCGCGATGCTCGCGGCGCAAGGGGTCGGGTTCATGGCGCTCCAGAGCGGGCGCTGGACCTACCGACCCAAGCTCTTGGCCGCGGCGCTGCCCGTGGCCTGCCTGGGTCTCGCCAGCTTGGTCTGGGCCCGGGGCCTGGGGCTGGCGCTCCCGGCAGCGCTCATGATCGGCTGGGCCCAGGCCGTGACCTACGCGGCCTCGGTCTACTACAGCCTCGACTTCGACGAGCGCCGGGGGCTCCGGACCGGGATCCACGAGGCCGTCTTGGCTGGAGGTGGCTGCCTCCCGATCCTGGGCGGAGTGATCGCGGACCAGACCGGCGACGAGCTGGCCTCGCTCTGGCTAATGCTCGGGATCGGGGTCGCGCTGGCGCTCGTGGTGGGGGGGTTGCTTTGGCGCGCAGGGCCTGACGAGCGCTCGGAAGGGGAGCTTAGCCCGGGCGAAGCGAGCAGCGAGGACCCGCCTTATCAGCCGCCAAGCGCGGGCCTCTAGCTACCAGAGTTCGAAGTAGTCGAGGACGAAGAGCACGATCCCAACCGTGATCGCGCCCGCGACGGCGCCTGCGATCGCGACGTTCTGCTGGTCGTCATTGAAGGTCTGGCGGCTCTTCATCTTTCGGAGGCGCTCTCGTCGAGCGTCGTCGTCGTCTTCTTCGTCGTCGTCTTCTTCTTCTTCTTCTTCTTCTTCGTCGTCGTCTTCTTCTTCTTCGTCGCCGTCGTCTTCTTCGTGGTCCTCCTCGTCGTCGTCGTCCTCGTGGCCAAGGGGCTCGCCCTCCTCGCTTTCAGAGTTCGTCTCGTCAGCAGAGTCGGAGGCCTCGTCCGAGGCCTGGGCCTCGGAACCGCCAGCCTGCTCGCTGGCAAAGAGGGTCTCGTCCGACTCTTCGAACTCGGTCAGGGGGCTCTCCCAGCGCCGGCCTCGGCGCTCAATGAGCGCGATCCTAGCCTCCCGCCGAGCAACGGAGGTCACTCACACCAAAAGACTTAGGAGCTAGGGGGAACCCCGCTCGTCCCCTCGCGGATTCCTCCGACGGGAGCGAGGTGGTCATGAGCACGCAGAGGCAAGAACTCGAGGATTTCGTCGTAGACGCGGCCCTAGGCTGTGGGGTCCTGACCCACTCCCAGGTCGAAGTCGCGCGGCTGCAGCAGCGAGCGCTGGCGACGGAGGGAACGGGTCAGGACCTGCTCTCGCTCCTCGCGCAGCAGGTCGACGGCGAGACCAACCTCCACCTGAGCGCGATCTACCAAGAGGTCGTCTCGGCGCGGACACGCGCGCGGCGCTCGGGGAGCGACGTTCACCTCCATGGGAGCTTTGGCGAGCACCCCTCGGGGTCCGGCCGGAGCGGTTTGGTCTCTTCTTGCGAAGTCTCAGAAGAGCTGTCCGCGCAAGACACGATTACGACCGGGACCCAAGGCGAGGCGAAGCCCAGCGCCCAGCGGGAGGAGGGAGACTCGATCGGCCCCTTTCGCATCCAGCGCGAGATCGGGCGCGGGGGAATGGGCCTCGTCTACGAGGCGACGGACAGCCGAAGCGGCGAGCGGGTCGCGCTCAAGGTCCTGCTCCAGGGCGCCAACGCTAAGCCGGACGACGTGGAGCGCTTTCAGGTCGAGGCCCGCGCGGCTCAGCGCCTCGAGCACCCGAACCTCGTCGGCGTCCTCGACCATGGCTGCAGCGAGGACGCGACCTGGTACATGGCGCTCGAGTTCGTCGAGGGTCGCGACCTCTCCGACATCTTGAAGGAGGGAGCCCTCGAGCCGGAGGAGGCCGTCGAGATCGCTCGGGACCTAGCGCAGGGCCTGGCGGTCGCCCACTCCAAGAAGATCCTCCACCGCGACCTCAAGCCTCACAACGTCATGATCGAGGCCGACGGGACCCCGCGCCTGACGGACTTCGGCTTGGCCAAGATCCGCGACGACAGCAGCGCCTCGCTGACCGCGAGCGGCGCTATCCTCGGGACTCCGGCCTACATGTCTCCGGAGCAGGCGGACGGCGACCGCCACCAGACGAGCGCTCGGACAGACGTCTACGGCCTCGGCGCGACGCTCTTTCACATGCTGACGGGGAGCCCTCCCTTCGGGAAGTCGAGCATGACCGCGATCCTGATCGAGATCGTGAGCAAGCCACCGCCGCGGCCGAGTCAGCTCGTGCCGGACCTCGATCCGGAGCTGGACGCCATCGTGTTCAAGTGCCTGGCCAAGAAGCCACTCGACCGCTACGCCAGCATGAATGAGCTGAGTCGGGACCTGAACCGCTGGCTGAACGCCGTCGAAGTCCTAGCGCCCCAGCCCAGCCCCTGGGAGAGGGCGCAGGCCTGGGTGCGTGGGCGGCCTGAGCGCGCCCCCATGCTGGGAGTCGTGACGGCGGCCGCCCTGGTGTGCGCGGCCCTGGTCGCCTGGAGTCAGCCCGCGCCAGCTCGGAGTCAACCCCTCGCCCCCCGGGAGGTCGACGCGACCCCCGCCTTGGTCGTGGTTCCTCCTCCGCCGAGTTCGCAGGAAAGTCCTCGCCGGACGCCGGACGAAGAGCCAGAGCCGGACGAGCCCCAGCCCAGCTCGCTGCCGGTCTCGCTGGAGCCGACCCCTGAGAGGCCGCAGGAGGCGGATCGTCCTTCAGCTCCCGAGCCTGAGGGAGGGAGTGGAGGTCCCTCGGGACGAGGCCGCCCTCAGGGCGGGGGTGACCCGGGGCCCCCGCCCCGTCCGCCGCGAGCCGGAGACCCGACCAGCGGACCGCCTCGCGGCGGGCGAGGTGGGCCGCCGCCCCAGCACCCAGGCGGGCAGCCTCCTCCCGGAGGGCCACCGCCTCATGGGGGTCGCCACCCTGGCCCTCCGCTGCGCGGCGGCGGCCACCCCCCTCCGCGGCGAGGAGGGGCACACCCAGGGGGGCCCCGGCCAAGAGGAGGGTCAAGTGGCGGTCAGCAGCGCCGGCCGCAGTAGGGCTATTGCAGGCGCGTCGCGGCCTTGTCTCCGGGCTGGACCCGGAGGCCTTCGGCCGTGAAGAGGACGCGGCAGCCGGCGCTGTCTCGCAGGACTCGCTCGACGACGACCTTGGCCACGAAGAGGTCCTTGCGATAGACGGAGAACTTGAACCCGGGCTCGACCTTGTCCTCTTCTCCCACGTCGAGGAGCACGATCTGCGGGTCGAGGTCCCTGGTCGCCAGGACCGAGGCCTCGACGCCTGGGACAGGGACCTGAGGCCAGCCGTTCCAGTCGAGGCGCTCTTCTGGGCTGGCCTCGACGCCGACGAAGTAGACGGCGTCGCCGAGTCGGACTCGCTGAGCGTCGGCGGCCCGCAAGATCCTCCCGGCGCTCTGGCCCGCGACGACCTCGTCGAGGACGAAGCGCGCGAGGGGAATCCCGTGGCGCCGGACCTCGAAGATATGTCCCGCGTGAACATTCTGAGTCGAGCCGACGTCGATCAGGACCCAGGCTGGCTCGTCGTCGAGTCGCAGGGCGACTATGTTTCCCGAGGGACTCATGGGGTCGCCCCAGGGGAGGAGCGGAGTCAGGGGCCTGCTCGGGATCGGGAGGTCGAGGGGCTCGGGGCGCGAGAATCCAGACCCTCGGCACCCGCCCAGAAAAGCGCGTCGCGCCCGCAGCTCGACGGTCTCTGGAGCGCGAAGCTCGGCTTGGGTCAGGAGGCGCTCGCGTGCGTCTACCCTCGAGGAGTGGGCCCGGGCTTCCCAGCCCTCGTTGAAGAGGCTCCCCAGGCTGGCGTTCCAGGCGGGGTGGATTCGCTCGGAGACTCCTGGCGGAGGCGGCGGAGGCTCGGGCTCGGACTCGAGCGAAGAACACCCTGCCAGGGTGAGGATCAGGGTCCAGGCGACGAGCCGCTGCATGCGGGCTCCTTGCACGCCGGGGGCCATGCGCGAGGTCCGACGCAAGGTGGAGGGTCCCCGGCTTTGGTCATGGGCGCGTCAAGGACCTGTCTCGAGTTGGGCTTCCCGAGACGCCCGTTGCCAAGGCGATCGACAGCGGCAGGTGTCAGGGTCGTGGTTTCGCTCCGCCCCGCCGCCCCCCGCAGTCCAACCGCCTCTGGATCGCGGCCGAGCCTTCGTCAGGCGGAGCGATCACAGGCAGCTGGAGGGGGGCGACGCCGCCGTCGTCGCTCTAGTTCGCGAGAGGCGACATGCGGTCCAAGCACGGGTTCGGGGGCTAGGCTAGGGATGATGCCTGCCCCGCCGGCAGGAGGCGCCAGCACACGGTGTCGAAGAGCGCCTAGTCGTCCTTGTCGCGCTTGCGCTTCTTCTTGTCGTCGTCGTCGTCGTCGTCGTCGTTCTTGTCGCGCTTGCGCTTCTTCTTGTCGTCGTCGTCGTCGTCGTCGTTCTTGT